>Ga0076930_100112_pt1 | contig 121896 bp, 130 predicted proteins | sample HotLakConsoUCCRE_FD_71149 | JGI IMG/M metagenome (GOLD analysis project Ga0076930, IMG submission 71149) | Hypersaline microbial mat communities from Hot Lake, Washington, USA - Hot Lake Consortium UCC-RE (version 3) (version 3) ...
CGTGAAGGCGGTCGCACCGTCGGCGCCGGTGTCGTCGCCGCCGTCCTGGATTGATAATTCTCATCGCCTCGTGCAAAACGCCGCGCGAGGCGATTGTGTTTCGGATAGCGATGGGTTATGCGTCGCATCCGCTGCGGGCCGGGCCGACGTGATCTCATGATCAGGCCGCCCGGACCGGTTCCGCCGCTAGGAGTGTAGCTCAACTGGTCAGAGCACCGGTCTCCAAAACCGGGGGTTGGGGGTTCGAGTCCCTCCACTCCTGCCAGCGGCGGGATTGACGTGCAGCGCGTGATGTGACGCGGCGATGAGCCGGAGCGCCACATCGCCGATTCGAGATCGACTCGGGCGGCGCGGGCCTTTGCGGCTTCGCGCCCGTTCGATATGGAGCGGACACCATCGCCAGGGGGCGAGGGCCGCAGTTTCAAGCGACGGAGCGGTGTGCCGCGATCCGTCAGGCGAGAGAGTGATGGCGAAGACGAATCCGTTCCAATTCATGCAGCAGGTCCGGGCCGAGGGATCGAAGGTCACCTGGCCGACCCGCAAGGAGACCATGGTGACCACGGGGATGGTCTTCGTGATGGTCGTGCTGGCTGCCCTCTACTTCCTCGTCGTGGACCAGATCCTGCGCTGGGGCGTGGGCTTCATCCTCGGTTTCGGTGGTTGAGGAGCAAGACCGTCATGGCAAAGCGCTGGTACATCGTCCACGCCTATTCGAATTTCGAGAACAAGGTCGCGCAATCGCTGCAGGATCAGGCCGGGCAGCGCGGGCTCGAAGACATGTTCGAGGAAATTCTCGTTCCGACGGAGAAGGTCGTCGAGGTGCGCCGGGGCCGCAAGGTCGATACCGAGCGCAAGTTCTTCCCCGGCTACGTGCTGGTGAAGTGCGAGATGACCGATGATGTCTATCATCTGATCAAGAATACCCCAAAGGTGACCGGCTTCCTTGGCGCCGACAAGGCCAAGCCCCTGCCGATCCCCGATCATGAGGCGGAGCGCATCAAGGGCCAGGTTGCCGAGGGCGTGGAGCGGCCGAAATCGGCGCTCGTCTTCGAGGTCGGCGAGACCGTGCGCGTGGCCGACGGGCCCTTCGCCTCCTTCAACGGCGTGGTCGAGGAGGTGGACGAAGCACGTTCGCGTCTCAAGGTCGCCGTCTCGATCTTCGGTCGCGCGACGCCGGTCGAACTGGAATACGCCCAGGTCGAAAAGGTCGTCTGACCTTCTTCATCTGCGGCGTGGCGCGCATTGAGCGCGCCTCGTTGCGCGGGAGGCCTGCCCGGTCGCCATCCGGGCCTTGATCGGTCGTACCGCGCTCTGCAAACCCATGAACCGCTCGGTCGGCAGCCGTTCGGTTCGAAAGTGGAGCAGTCCCATGGCGAAGAAAATCGCGGGATATGTCAAGCTTCAGGTCCCCGCCGGCGCGGCCAATCCGTCCCCGCCGATCGGTCCTGCGCTGGGTCAGCGCGGCCTGAACATCATGGAATTCTGCAAGGCCTTCAACGCGAAGACCCAGCAGATGGAAAAGGGCATGCCGATTCCGGTGGTCATCACCGCGTATCAGGATCGTTCCTTCACCTTCGAGATGAAGCAGCCTCCGGTATCCTACTTCCTCAAGCAGGCCGCAGGTATCAAGAGCGGCTCGCAGGCTCCGGGCAAGGGCGGCTTCGCCGGCAAGGTCAGCGCCGAGCAGGTGCGTGAGATCGCCGAGAAGAAGATGGCCGATCTCAACTGCGACAGCATCGAGGCAGCCGCCGCGATGATCGAGGGCTCCGCCCGTTCCATGGGCATTCAGGTCACGGGCTGAGGAGGGCGACATGGCTAAAGAAGGCAAGCGCATCCGCAAGGCCCGCGAAGGGCTTGATGCCAACAAGCTGTACGAACTCGGCGAAGCGATCGGTATCCTCAAGGAGCGTACCGGCGTGAAATTCGACGAGACCGTCGAGATCGCGATGAATCTCGGTGTCGATCCCCGCCATGCCGACCAGATGGTCCGTGGTGTGTGCAACCTGCCCAACGGCTCCGGTCGCACGGTGCGGGTCGCGGTGTTCGCGCGCGGGGCGAAGGCCGATGAGGCCACCGCAGCCGGGGCCGACATCGTCGGGGCCGAGGATCTGCTCGAGACGATCCAGGGCGGCACGATCGAGTTCGATCGCTGCATCGCCACGCCGGACATGATGCCGCTCGTCGGTCGTCTCGGGAAGGTGCTGGGCCCGCGCGGCCTGATGCCCAATCCGAAGGTCGGCACGGTGACCATGGACGTGAAGGGTGCCGTCGAAGCGGCCAAGGGCGGCGCGGTGGAGTTCCGCGTGGAGAAGGCCGGCATCATCCATGCCGGTGTCGGCAAGCTCTCGTTCGATACCGACAAGCTGGCCGAGAACATCAGGGCCTTCGCCGATTCGGTCGCCAAGGCGAAGCCGTCCGGCGCCAAGGGCACCTATATCCAGCGCGTTTCGGTGACCTCGACCATGGGTCCGGGCCTGAAGCTCGACGTCTCCAGCGTCATCGGCGCCTGAGGCGGCAACCCGGCGGCGGCGAAAGGGTCTTGACTTTTTCGCCGTTTGCCCCTTGGCATCCGCGCCCTGACGGGTTATGGAAGCCAACCGCGCATCCAACGGAATCTCACCGGCCTTTTCGGGCGATGGTTCCCTATGGCGCGGATTCACCCGTTTCGGCGGGTGATGGATGGCCGGAATCCGGGCTTGCCCGGTCTTCCGGTACTGTCCTGTCCGAGACTGCAGGTGCCGCAAGGCTTGATCCCGCAAGGGGCCGGCATAGACGGGGAAAACCGATTGTCGCATCGCCCGCTTCCATGCGGGTCGTTGCAAGAGGTTCGAACCATCTCGCCCTGAACGTGCATGCGCGTGACGGGGGACAGGGCTTGCCTGAACAGCCGCGCGTTGCGGCCTCGGCAGCTCCGAGGCGAACGGGCGGCAAGTGCAACCGGCGGAACATGTTCTGGTGTTCCGCTCAAGTCGGAGAGAGCCCAGTGGAAAGAGCAGCAAAGCGCGAGCTCGTCACGACACTCAACGACGTATTCTCGAATACGGGCGTTGTCATCGTGGCCCACTATTCGGGTCTTTCGGTCGCCGATATGCAGAAGCTGCGCGCGCAGATGAAGCAGGCCGGCGCTACCGTGAAGGTCACGAAGAACCGCATCGCCAAGATCGCTCTCGAAGGCACGGATGTCGCGTCCATCGCGGAATACCTGCAGGGACCCACCCTGCTCGCCTATTCCGACGACCCGGTCGCGGCGCCGAAGGTCGCCACCGATTTCGCCAAGACCAACGAGAAGCTCAAGATTCTCGGCGGGGCGATGGGGGCGACAGCTCTGGACGCGAATGGTGTGAAGGCCCTGGCCTCCATGCCCTCGCTGGACGAACTGCGCGGCACGCTCGTGGGGCTCATCAATGCTCCCGCGACCAAGATCGCCCAGCTCTCCACCGCACCGGCGGCAAAGCTCGCCCGTGTGTTCAGCGCTTATGCCAAATCCGAGGAAGCGGCTTGACGCCCATCCTGCAAACCCGAAACCGTTCGAACCTATCAGGGATCAAAGACAATGGCTGATCTTGCCAAGCTCGTCGACGACCTGTCGTCGCTTACCGTTCTCGAAGCCGCCGAGCTCGCGACCATGCTCGAAGAGAAGTGGGGTGTCTCCGCTTCCGCCGCCGTTGCCGTCGCCGCCGCTCCGGCCGCTGCGGCCGAGGCCGTCGAGGAACAGACCGAATTCGACGTCATTCTTGCTGCCGCAGGCGACAAGAAGATCGAGGTCATCAAGGAAGTCCGTGCCATCACCGGCCTCGGCCTGAAGGAAGCCAAGGACCTCGTCGAGGGCGCCCCCAAGGCGGTGAAGGAAGCCGTCGCCAAGGAAGAGGCCGAAAAGCTGAAGGCGCAGCTCGAGAAGGCTGGCGCCAAGGTCGAGTTGAAGTAATCGGGCGATCGCGATCGCGGTCATTGCCTGAACGACCAACCGACGGTCCCGGGTTTTCCCGGGGCCGTCGTTGCCGTCCGATCGCCGGGCGGCCCACCTCTCCGCGGCGGCGGCGGGGGCGCGAGGGAGAAGGGCGCTTCTTCGCATCAAACGGGGTGATCACCGATTGCCCCGATATCGTTTCAACCGGCAGGGATGCCGGACGGCTGACCCGGCGTTCCGACGCCATTGATCGGACCGGGATACCCGGTCAGCCGTGCATGAGGAGCAAGGTCGGACATGGCCAACACGCTGCAAGGTCGCAAGCGCATTCGCAAGTTCTTCGGCAAGATCGGTGAAGTGGCAGAGATGCCGAACCTCATCGAGGTTCAAAAGGCATCCTACGACCAGTTCCTGATCGTCGACGAGCCGGCGGGCGGACGCCCCGATGACGGTCTCCAGGCCGTGTTCAAATCGGTCTTCCCGATTTCGGATTTCGCCGGAACGGCCCTGCTCGAATTCGTCAAATATACCTTCGAGGCGCCGAAATTCGATGTCGACGAGTGCCGTCAGCGCGACATCACCTTCGCCGCGCCGCTCAAGGTGACGCTGCGTCTGATCGTGTTCGACGTGGATCCCGACACGCAGGCCAAGTCCGTCAAGGACATCAAGGAGCAGGACGTCTACATGGGCGACATGCCCCTGATGACGGATAACGGCACCTTCATCATCAATGGCACCGAGCGCGTCATCGTCTCGCAGATGCACCGTTCGCCCGGCGTGTTCTTCGATCATGACAAGGGCAAGACGCATGCTTCGGGCAAGCTGCTCTTCGCTGCGCGGATCATTCCCTATCGCGGTTCCTGGCTCGACATCGAATTCGATGCCAAGGACATCGTGCATGCCCGTATCGACCGCAAGCGCAAGATCCCGGCAACGTCGCTGCTCTATGCGCTCGGTCTCGATGCCGAGGAAATTCTGGCCACCTTCTATGACCGCGTCACCTACAGCCGTGACAAGGAAGGCTGGCGTGTGCCGTTCAATTCGGAGCGCATGAAGGGTTTCAAGGGGACCGCGGATCTGATCGACGCCGATACCGGCGAAGTCGTGCTCGAGGCGGGCAAGCGCCTCACCGCCCGTGTCGCCCGCCAGCTCGACGAGAAGAACGTCACGGCCCTGCGTGCCAGTGACGAGGATCTCACCGGGCAATACGTCGCCGAGGACATCGTCGATGCCAATACCGGCGAGATATTCGCTGAAGCGGGTGAGGAAATCACCGAGAAACTGCTCGAGGTGCTGGCCAATGTCGGCTTCAACGCGCTCCCGGTGCTCGATATCGATCACGTCAATATCGGTCCCTATATCCGCAACACCCTGGCCGCCGACAAGAACAGCTCCCGTGAGGAGGCCCTGTTCGACATCTATCGCGTGATGCGTCCCGGCGAACCGCCGACCATCGATACGGCGGAGGCTATGTTCCGGTCGCTCTTTTTCGATGCGGAACGGTACGATCTTTCGGCGGTCGGGCGCGTGAAGATGAACATGCGGCTCGATCTCGATGCCGAGGATACCGTGCGCACCCTGCGCAAGGAGGATATCCTCGCCGTGGTCAAGGCGCTCGTCGGCCTGCGCGACGGCAAGGGCGAGATCGACGACATCGATCATCTCGGCAACCGCCGTGTGCGCTCGGTCGGCGAACTGATGGAGAATCAGTACCGCCTCGGCCTGCTGCGGATGGAGCGCGCCATCAAGGAACGCATGTCCTCCGTCGATATCGACACGGTGATGCCGCAGGATCTGATCAACGCCAAGCCGGCGGCCGCGGCCGTGCGCGAGTTCTTCGGTTCCTCGCAGCTCTCGCAGTTCATGGACCAGACCAACCCGCTATCGGAGGTCACCCACAAGCGTCGTCTCTCGGCGCTCGGCCCTGGCGGGCTGACACGTGAGCGTGCCGGCTTCGAGGTGCGCGACGTGCACCCGACCCATTACGGGCGCATCTGCCCGATCGAGACGCCGGAAGGCCCCAATATCGGCCTGATCAACTCGCTTGCCACTTTCGCGCGGGTGAACAAGTACGGCTTCATCGAAACGCCGTTCCGCCGCGTCAGCGAGGGCAAGGTTGCGGGCGAGGTGATCTATCTCTCCGCCATGGAAGAGGCCAAGTACAACGTCGCACAGGCGAATACGCCCCTCGACGGCGAAGGCCGCCTGACCGAGGAACTGGTCATCTGCCGCAAGGCCGGTGAAGTCGTGGTGGCGCCGCCCGACAAGGTCGATCTGATGGATGTGAGCCCCAAGCAGCTCGTTTCCGTCGCCGCTGCGCTGATCCCCTTTCTCGAGAACGACGACGCCAACCGCGCCCTGATGGGCTCGAACATGCAGCGTCAGGCCGTGCCGCTGGTGCGCGCCGATGCCCCCTTCGTCGGGACCGGCATGGAAGCCGTGGTGGCGCGCGATTCGGGGGCTGCGATCGGCGCCCGTCGTGCCGGCGTGATCGACCAGGTCGATGCCACGCGTATCGTCATTCGCGCCACGGAAGAAACCGATCCCGGCAAGCCCGGCGTCGATATCTATCGCCTGCAGAAGTTCCAGCGTTCGAACCAGAACACCTGCATCACGCAGAAGCCGCTGGTGCGCGTCGGTGACGTGGTGGCCAAGGGCGACATCATCGCCGACGGACCGTCCACGGAATTCGGAGAACTGGCGCTGGGCCGCAACGTGCTTGTCGCGTTCATGCCGTGGAATGGCTACAATTTCGAGGATTCCATTCTGCTCTCCGAGCGGATCGTGATGGACGACATCTTCACCTCGATCCATATCGAGGAATTCGAGGTGATGGCCCGGGACACCAAGCTCGGGCCGGAAGAGATCACCCGCGACATTCCCAACGTATCGGAAGAGGCGTTGAAGAATCTCGACGAGGCGGGGATCGTCTATATCGGCGCCGAACTGCATCCGGGGGACATTCTCGTCGGCAAGATCACGCCCAAGGGCGAGAGCCCGATGACGCCGGAGGAAAAGCTCCTGCGCGCCATCTTCGGCGAAAAGGCTTCCGATGTGCGCGACACCTCCCTGCGGATTCCGCCGGGTGTCTCGGGCACGGTTGTCGAGGTGCGCGTGTTCAACCGCCACGGCGTCGACAAGGACGAGCGCGCCCAGGCCATCGAGCGCGAGGAAATCGAGCGTCTGGCCAAGGACCGCGACGACGAGCAGGCGATCCTCGACCGCAACACCTATGCCCGCGTCGGCGAGCTTCTGGTGGGCCAGACCGGTATCGCGGGGCCCAAGGGCTTCAAGAAGGATACCGAGATCACCCGCGAGGCGCTCAACGACATTCCGCGCTCGCAATGGTGGGCTTTCGCCGTGGCGGATGATGCCCGCATGGCCGAGCTCGAAGCGATCCAGAAGCAGTATGACGAATCGAAGAAGCGCCTCGAGCAGCGCTTCCTCGACAAGGTCGAGAAGCTGCAGCGCGGCGACGAACTGCCCCCCGGCGTGATGAAGATGGTCAAGGTCTTCGTCGCGGTGAAGCGCAAGATGCAGCCGGGCGACAAGATGGCCGGCCGTCACGGCAACAAGGGTGTGGTGTCCAAGATCGTGCCGGTCGAGGACATGCCCTTCCTCGAGGACGGCACCCAGGTCGATATCGTGCTCAACCCGCTGGGCGTGCCCAGCCGCATGAATGTCGGACAGATCCTGGAGACGCATCTGGGCTGGGCCGCAGCCGGGCTGGGACGTCAGGTCAATGAGGCTCTGGAAGGCTGGCGGCGCACGCAGGACATCAAGCCCCTGCGCGAGACCATGACCCGCATCTACGGAGAGGATCAGGGACTCGCCGAGGCTGATGACGACAAGCTCGTCGAACTCGGCTCCAATGTCACCCGCGGCGTACCGATGGCGACACCGGTCTTCGACGGCGCCAAGGAAGCCGATATCGAGCAGATGCTGGAAATGGCCGGGCTCAACCGCTCGGGTCAGGTGACGCTCTATGACGGGCGGACCGGTGAACCCTTCGACCGTCAGGTGACCGTGGGCTACATCTACATGTTGAAGCTGCACCACCTCGTGGACGACAAGATCCATGCCCGGTCGATTGGCCCCTATTCGCTGGTCACCCAGCAGCCGCTGGGCGGCAAGGCGCAGTTCGGTGGTCAGCGCTTCGGCGAGATGGAGGTCTGGGCGCTTGAAGCCTATGGGGCGGCCTACACGCTGCAGGAAATGCTCACGGTCAAGTCGGATGACGTGGCCGGTCGCACCAAGGTCTACGAGGCCATCGTGCGCGGCGACGACACCTTCGAATCCGGTATTCCGGAGAGCTTCAACGTGCTCGTGAAGGAGATGCGGTCGCTGGGCCTCAACGTGGAACTGAAGAATTCCCAGGCGCCGGGCCAGAACGAATTGCCCCCATCCTCCGAGGCGGCGGAATGAGGACATCCGGCCACGGATGACGCGAGATTGACACGGCGCGGGGAAACCCCCGCGCCCCTGTGCGTTTTCGGATGGGGAGACCGTTGCGGTCCTCATCCAGCGAGGAGACGGTGATGAACCAAGAGGTCATGAATCTTTTCAACACGGCCGCGGCGCCGCAGACCTTCGATCAGATCAAGATCTCGCTTTCGAGCCCCGAGAAGATCCTGTCCTGGTCCTACGGCGAGATCAAGAAGCCGGAGACCATCAACTACCGGACCTTCAAGCCCGAGCGCGACGGCTTGTTCTGCGCCCGCATCTTCGGGCCGATCAAGGATTACGAGTGCCTGTGCGGCAAGTACAAGCGCATGAAGTACAAGGGCGTCATCTGCGAGAAGTGCGGCGTCGAGGTCACCCTCGCGCGGGTCCGGCGCGACCGCATGGGCCATATCGAGCTCGCCGCCCCCGTGGCGCATATCTGGTTCCTGAAGTCGCTGCCCTCGCGCATCGGCCTCTTGCTCGACATGACCCTGAAGGATCTCGAGCGGATCCTGTATTTCGAATCCTATGTCGTCATCGAGCCCGGCCTCACGGCCCTGAAGGAGCGCCAGCTCCTCTCGGAAGAGGAATATCTTCGCGCCCAGGACGAATACGGCGAGGACAGCTTCACCGCCATGATCGGCGCGGAAGCGATCCGCAAGATCCTCACCGAGCTCGATCTCGAGAAGATCGCGGTGGATCTGCGTCACGAGATTTCGGTCACCACCTCCGAACTCAAGCCCAAGAAGCTGCTCAAGCGCCTCAAGATCATTGAGGCCTTCCTGCAATCGGGCAACAAGCCGGAATGGATGATCATGACGGTGATCCCGGTAATCCCGCCGGATCTGCGTCCGCTGGTGCCGCTTGACGGCGGTCGCTTTGCGACGTCCGACCTGAATGATCTCTACCGCCGCGTGATCAACCGCAACAACCGCCTCAAGCGGCTGATCGAGCTGCGCGCACCGGACATCATCATCCGTAACGAGAAGCGGATGCTGCAGGAATCGGTCGATGCCCTGTTCGATAACGGTCGGCGCGGGCGCGTCATCACGGGCGCGAACAAACGTCCGCTGAAGTCGCTCTCCGATATGCTCAAGGGCAAGCAGGGGCGCTTCCGCCAGAACCTGCTCGGCAAGCGCGTCGATTATTCCGGGCGTTCCGTGATCGTCGTGGGTCCGGAGCTGAAGCTGCACCAGTGCGGTCTGCCCAAGAAGATGGCGCTGGAGCTGTTCAAGCCCTTCATCTATGCCAAGCTCGACGCGAAGGGCTATTCGGCCACGGTGAAGCAGGCCAAGAAGCTGGTCGAGAAGGAGCGTCCCGAAGTCTGGGATATCCTCGACGAGGTGATCCGTGAGCATCCCGTCATGCTCAACCGCGCCCCGACGCTGCACCGTCTCGGCATCCAGGCGTTCGAGCCGGTCCTGATCGAGGGCAAGGCCATCCAGCTGCACCCGCTCGTCTGCGCCGCCTTCAACGCGGATTTCGACGGCGACCAGATGGCCGTGCACGTGCCGCTTTCACTGGAAGCCCAGCTCGAAGCGCGCGTGTTGATGATGTCGACCAACAACATCCTGCATCCGGCCTCCGGCGCGCCGATCATCGTGCCCTCGCAGGATATCGTTCTGGGCCTCTACTATCTGACCATGATGGCGGATGGTGAGCCGGGTCAAGGCATGGTCTTCGCCGATATGGGCGAACTCGACCATGCCTTGCACAACAAGGTTGTCTCGCTGCATTCGAAGATAAAGTTCCGCGCCCAGAACATCGCCGAGGACGGGACTCCCTTCACGCAGATGTACGACACCACACCAGGCCGCGCCATTCTCGGGCAGCTCCTGCCCCGGAATTCCCGGATGACCTTCGACGTCGTGAACAAGCTCATGACCAAGAAGGAAGTCTCGACGATGATTGATACCGTCTACCGCAATTGCGGACAGAAGGAGACGGTGATCTTCTGCGACCGGATCATGGCGACCGGCTTCTTCCATGCCTTCAAGGCAGGGATTTCCTTCGGCAAGGACGACATGGTCGTGCCGGAGAACAAATGGTCGATCGTCGAGGAAACCCGGGTGCTCGTGAAGGATTACGAGCAGCAGTATCAGGATGGTCTGATCACGCAGGGCGAGAAATACAACAAGGTCGTCGATGCCTGGGCCAAGTGCTCGGACAAGCTCGCCGGCGAAATGATGCAGCGGATCCAGACCGTCCGCAAGGACGATGCTGGTCGCGACCAGCAGATCAACTCGATCTACATGATGTCGCATTCCGGTGCGCGTGGTTCGCCCGCGCAGATGAAGCAGCTCGCCGCCATGCGTGGCCTGATGGCCAAGCCCTCGGGCGAGATCATCGAGACGCCGATCATCTCCAACTTCAAGGAAGGTCTCGACGTTCTCGAATACTTCAACTCCACCCACGGTGCCCGCAAGGGCCTCGCGGATACCGCGTTGAAGACGGCGAATTCCGGATATCTCACCCGGCGCCTCGTGGATGTGGCGCAGGATGCCGTCATCCGGGAGGACGATTGCGGCACCGAGAAGGGCATCTCGATGCGCGCCATCATCGATGCCGGTCAGGTCGTCGCGACACTCGCCTCGCGTATCCTCGGGCGTACTGCCGGCGAGGATGTGGTCGATGCGGACGGCCAGGTCATCGTGTCGAAGGGGACGATGATCGAGGAAAGCCATATCGATCAGATCAACGCCGCAGGTATCCAGGAGGTCAAGATCCGCTCGGTTCTCGTCTGCGAGACCAAGAACGGTGTCTGCGCCACCTGCTACGGGCGCGATCTCGCCCGAGGCACGCCCGTCAACATGGGCGAAGCCGTTGGTGTCATTGCGGCCCAGTCGATCGGTGAGCCGGGTACACAGCTCACCATGCGCACCTTCCATATCGGTGGTGCGGCACAGATCGCGGATACCTCCTTCGTCGAATCCTCCTTCGAGGGCACGGTGAAGCTGCGCAACCGCTATGTCGCGCGCAACTCCGATGGTGATCTCGTCGCCATGGGCCGCAACGTCGCCGTCGTCATTGTCGGCAATGACGGCGTAGAGCGTGCCGTCCACCGTATCCAGTACGGTGCGCGGCTGCGCGTCGATGAGGGCGACTCCATCAAACGCGGCCAGCGCATCGCGGAATGGGATCCCTATTCCCGTCCGATCCTGGCCGAGGTCGATGGACAGGTCGCCTATGAGGATCTGGTCGATGGCGGCTCGATCGTGGAAACCATTGATGACGCGACCGGTATCGCCAAGCGTGTCGTGATCGACTGGCGCGGTTCGCCGCGTACGGCCGATCTCAAGCCGGCGGTCACCGTCGTCGATGACGAGGGTCAGATCCTGACGACGCCGCGCGGTGGCGAGGCGCGTTCGCTGCTTCCCGTCGAGGCGATCATCGCCGCCGATCCGGGCACGAGGATCAAGGCCGGTGACGTGCTTGCGCGTGTCTCGACCGAAAGCGCCAAGACCCGCGATATCACCGGCGGTCTGCCGCGTGTGGCTGAACTGTTCGAAGCGCGCCGTCCCAAGGAAGCCGCAATCATCGCCGAGAAGTCCGGCACGATTGCCTTCGGGCGCGACTACAAGAACAAGCGCCGTCTCACGCTGACCCCGCATGATGAATCGGAGCCGGTTGAATATCTGATCCCGAAGGGCAAGCATATTCACCTTCAGGATGGCGACATGGTCGAGATGGGCGACTTCATCGTCGATGGGAACCCTGCGCCGCATGATATCCTGGCCATCAAGGGCGTCGAGGAACTCGCCGCCTATCTCGTCAACGAGATCCAGGAAGTCTATCGCCTGCAGGGTGTGACCATCAACGACAAGCATATCGAGGTGATCGTGCGCCAGATGCTGCAGAAGGTGGAGATCACCGATGGCGGCGACAGCGACCTGATCGCGGGCGAGCAGCTCGACCGGCTCGAATTCGACGAGCTCAACGAGCGTCTTGTGGCCGAGCGCCGCAAGCCGGCGGAAGGCAATCCGGTTCTGCTCGGCATCACCAAGGCCAGCCTGCAGACCCGATCCTTCATCTCGGCGGCCTCGTTCCAGGAGACCACCCGCGTTCTCACGGAGGCGGCGGTCAACGGCAAGATCGATACGCTGGAGGGCCTGAAGGAGAATGTCATCGTCGGCAGCCTGATCCCCGCCGGGACGGGTGCGCTGCATGCGGAGCTGAAGCAGATCGCCACGCGCCGTGATGATCTGATCCTTCAGCAGAAGGCTCAGCAATCCGGTGCCGCAGGCAGCGAATCGACGGGTGAGTTGCCGCCCGCCGGCGAATGATCCGGCTGGAGCGCCTTGAGGCAAGACCAGGAGGCCGCCTTTCGGGGCGGCCTCGTCATTTGTGGGCGCGATGTTTTCTTGCGTTGCCGGCGGTTTCAGGCTCTGGTTCTTACGCCGGGGCGGGTCCGTGCGCGCATCTGGAGCCGACACGCACGAAAAGCTTGCGCAGGCGGGGCGAAAGCGCTGTTTGCCTGTTGACTTGAGGACAAAGCAGGCTTAGAAAGCGCGGACTTTCCGACGGGCCGTAGATCGCGGTCTTCGGGGCGCCACGCTCCGATCAAGGCCTTCTAAACGCCGTCGAAGCTCAAATACGTCTGACGACAGTCAGCTCTTTGGGGCAAGACCGCGTTCGCGTGGTCCTCTGCGTGGCAGCGCGCCAGAAGCTCTTGCGAGCCGATGGCGCGGTTTTGTTTTGCGTATCCCGGCGCAAGATGATGATGCCGCCCGCAGAGAGCAGGAATTTCCCGGAGCCGCGCATGCAGCGCAGATCCGGGCGGGCGAAGCGGCCGCGTCGTCGGTCGATTGGCAAGTTCGGTCGTGCAAGCGACCACAGGAAGAGGGCAGAGGATGCCGACGATTTCCCAGCTGATCCGCAAGCCGCGGATAGCCCAGAAGAGCCGGAACAAGGTCCCGGCGCTGGAAGCCTGCCCGCAGAAGCGTGGCGTCTGCACGCGCGTGTATACCACGACGCCGAAGAAGCCGAACTCGGCTCTGCGTAAGGTTGCCAAGGTGCGCCTGACCAATGGCTTCGAGGTGATCGGTTACATTCCGGGTGAGGGTCATAACCTCCAGGAGCACTCCGTGGTGATGATCCGCGGCGGTCGCGTGAAGGACTTGCCCGGCGTGCGCTATCACATCGTGCGCGGCGTACTCGATACGCAGGGTGTCAAGGATCGCAAGCAGCGCCGTTCGAAGTACGGCGCGAAGCGTCCGAAGTGAGCTAGCGCCCGGATCGATTTCGGGCAATCGACGAGAATTCTGGACGGAGCTTCCGCATGTCCCGCCGCCACCGCGCAGAAAAGCGTGAAATCATCCCGGACCCGAAATTCGGGGACGTCATCCTCACCAAGTTCATGAACTCGGTCATGTATGACGGCAAGAAATCCACCGCTGAGGGGATCGTCTACGGCGCCTTCGATATCATCGAAGAGAAGACCAAGACGGATCCGATCGAGGTGTTCCGCCAGGCGCTCGAGAATGTCGCGCCGGCGATCGAGGTTCGCTCGCGCCGCGTCGGTGGTGCCACCTATCAGGTGCCTGTCGAGGTCAGGACCGAGCGCCGCCAGGCTTTGGCGATCCGCTGGCTGATCACGGCTGCGCGCGCCCGCAACGACAAGACCATGGTCGAGCGTCTTTCAGCCGAGCTGATGGACGCGGCCAACAACCGTGGAAGCGCCGTGAAGAAGCGCGAGGACACGCACCGCATGGCGGAAGCGAACCGCGCCTTCTCGCATTACCGCTGGTAACGCCGGCACGTCCGACTGGAGTGATCACGATGGCCCGATATACGCCCATCTCCAATTACCGCAATTTCGGCATCATGGCCCACATTGATGCGGGCAAGACGACGACGACCGAGCGGATCCTGTTCTATACGGGCAAGTCCCACAAGATCGGCGAAGTCCATGACGGCGCCGCGACGATGGACTGGATGTCGCAGGAGCAGGAGCGTGGCATCACGATCACCTCGGCTGCGACGACCTGCTTCTGGCGCGATCACCGCCTGAACATCATCGACACCCCTGGCCACGTCGACTTCACCATCGAGGTCGAGCGCTCGCTGCGCGTTCTCGACGGTGCAATCTGCGTGCTCGACGGCAACCAGGGCGTCGAGCCGCAGACCGAGACGGTCTGGCGCCAGGCCGACAAGTACGACGTGCCGCGCGTCGTCTTCGTCAACAAGATGGACAAGACCGGCGCCGATTTCTTCAATTGCGTCGACGACATCATCAAGCGCGTGGCCGGCAAGCCGGTCTGCCTGCAGCTGCCGATCGGCGCCGAGTCGGATTTCAAGGGCGTGATCGATCTGATCCGCATGAAGGCGATCATCTGGGAAGAAGAGACGCTCGGCGCGAAGTTCCGCGACGACGAGATCCCCGCCGATCTGCAGGATCAGGCAGCTGAATACCGCACCAGGTTGATCGAGGCCTGCGTCGAGCTCGACGATGACGCCATGACGGCGTATCTCGACGGCGAAGAGCCTTCCGAAGAGAAGCTCGTCGAACTGGTTCGCAAGGCGGTCCAGGAGCGCGCCTTCCATCCGGTCATGTGCGGCTCGGCCTTCAAGAACAAGGGCGTTCAGCCCCTGCTCGACGCGGTGGTGGATTACCTGCCTTCGCCGGTCGATCGTGGCGCCATCAAGGGTCTGCATCCCGATACCGAAGAGCCGATCACCCGTGATCCCTCCGACGAATCGCCGTTCTCGATGCTCGCCTTCAAGATCATGGACGACCCCTTCGTCGGCACCATCACCTTCTGCCGCGTCTATTCCGGCACGGTCGAGTCCGGCACCTCGGTGCTGAACCCGCTGCGTGACAAGAAAGAGCGTGTCGGGCGCATGCTTCTGATGCATGCCAATAACCGCGAGGACATCAAGGTCGCGATGGCCGGCGATATTGTCGCATTGGCCAGCCTGAAGGAAACGCGCACCGGTGACACCCTTTGCGACACGGCCAAGCCCGTGATCCTCGAAAAGATGGAATTTCCGGAGCCCGTCATCGAGATCGCGATCGAGCCCAAATCCAAGGCGGACCAGGAGAAGCTGGGCCTCGCCCTGTCGAAGCTCGCGGCTGAGGATCCCTCTTTCCGCGTTTCCACGGATTTCGAGAGCGGGCAGACCATCCTCAAGGGGATGGGCGAGCTTCACCTCGACATCAAGGTCGATATCCTGAAGCGCACCTATAAGGTCGATGCGAATATCGGCGCCCCTCAGGTGGCCTATCGCGAGACGATCACGCGCCCGGCGGAAATCGACTACACCCACAAGAAGCAGACCGGTGGTACCGGCCAGTTCGCGCGGGTGAAGTTCAATGTCTCGCCGGCCGAGCCTGGTGAGGGCTTCTCTTTCGAATCCAAGATCATCGGTGGTGCCGTCCCGAAGGAATACATCCCCGGCGTCCAGAAGGGTCTCGAATCGGTGCTCGGCGCCGGCGTGGTGGCCGGCTTTCCCGTCGTTGATGTCAAGGTCGAGCTCATCGACGGCGCCTTCCACGAAGTTGATTCGTCGGCGCTCGCCTTCGAAATCGCTTCCCGCGCGGCTTTGCGCGATGCATTGCAGAAGGGGGCGTCGGTCCTGCTGGAGCCGGTGATGAAGGTCGAGGTGACGACTCCGGAAGACTACACCGGCTCGGTCATCGGCGATCTGAATTCCCGCCGCGGCCAGATTCAGGGCCAGGACATGCGCGGTAACGCGGTTGTCATCAATGCGATGGTGCCGCTGGCCAACATGTTCGGCTACGTGAACACGCTGCGCTCGATGAGCCAGGGTCGCGCCAACTACACCATGCTGTTCGATCACTACGAGCAGGTTCCCTCCAACGTGGCTGCAGAGGTTCAGGCGAAATACGCCTGAATCCGAACCACGAAGATCAACCGAACAACATCTGGGTGCTGCCATGGCCAAGGAAAAGTTTGAACGCAACAAGCCGCATTGCAACATCGGCACGATTGGTCACGTTGACCACGGCAAGACGTCTTTGACGGCTGCGATCACGAAGGTTCTTGCGGAGTCGGGTGGTGCGTCTTTCATGGCGTATGACGCGATTGACAAGGCTCCTGAGGAGAAGGCGCGCGGGATCACGATTTCGACGGCGCATGTTGAGTATGAGACGGCGAACCGTCACTATGCGCATGTGGATTGCCCTGGCCACGCGGATTATGTGAAGAACATGATCACGGGTGCGGCGCAGATGGACGGCGCGATTCTGGTTGTTTCTGCGGCTGACGGCCCGATGCCTCAGACACGCGAGCACATTCTTCTGGCGCGCCAGGTGGGCGTTCCGGGACTTGTGGTGTTTCTGAACAAGGTCGACATGGTCGATGACGAGGAGCTTCTGGAGCTTGTCGAGCTTGAGGTTCGCGAGCTTTTGTCGAGCTATGATTTCCCGGGTGACGACATTCCGATCACGAAGGGTTCGGCCTTGTGCGCACTTGAGGACCGCTCCCCCGAGATCGGTCGTGATGCGGTTCTGGCGCTGATGGAGACGGTTGACAGCTACATTCCGACGCCGGAGCGTCCGATCGACCAGCCGTTCCTGATGCCGATTGAGGACGTGTTTTCGATTTCGGGTCGCGGGACCGTGGTGACGGGTCGTGTGGAGCGCGGCATCGTGAAGGTTGGGGAGGAAGTCGAGATCATCGGCATCCGTGACACCGTGAAGACGACGGTGACGGGTGTTGAGATGTTCCGCAAGCTTCTGGATCAGGGCCAGGCGGGCGACAATGTCGGCGTTCTTCTGCGCGGCACGAAGCGCGAGGATGTCGAGCGCGGGCAGGTTCTGTGCAAGCCGGGTTCTGTTAAGCCGCACAAGAAGTTCAAGGCGGAGGCCTACATCCTGACGAAGGAGGAGGGTGGCCGTCACACGCCGTTCTTCAACAACTATCGTCCGCAGTTCTACTTCCGCACGACGGATGTGACGGGCATCGTGCAGTTGCCCGAGGGCACCGAGATGGTGATGCCGGGTGACAACGTGGCGATGGAAGTCGAGCTGATCGTGCCGATCGCCATGGAAGAGAAGCTGCGCTTCGCCATCCGTGAAGGCGGTCGCACCGTCGGCGCCGGTGTCGTCGCCGCCGTCCTGGATTGATCAAACAACCTTTTTCGAAGCGCGGCCTCGCCGCAGGCCGCGCTTTACTCATGTTGACGGGGCTTCCCCATGAACGGTCAAAATATCCGAATTCGCCTGAAGGCGTTCGATCATCGCGTGCTTGACGCATCGACCCGGGAAATCGTGTCGACCGCCAAGCGCACCGGTGCGCAGGTTCGTGGGCCTATCCCGCTCCCGACCCGTATCGAGCGCTTCACGGTGCTGCGTTCGCCGCACATCGACAAGAAGTCGCGCGAACAGTTCGAGATGCGCACGCACAAGCGTGTTCTCGACATCGTCGATCCCACCCCGCAAACCGTGGACGCGCTGATGAAGCTCGACCTCGCCGCGGGCGTGGACGTGGAGATCAAGCTCTGAGCTTCAGGCTCGAGAGCTTTTGGCTTAAACACGCCGAGAGGACACGCTCATGCGCTCAGGCGTCATTGCGCAAAAACTCGGGATGACCCGCGTCTTCAACGACGACGGGGAGCATATCCCGGTCACGGTGCTGAAGCTCGACCATTGTCAGGTGGTTGCGCATCGGACCAAGGACAAGAATGGCTACGTGGCGCTGCAGGTCGGCGTCGGCAAGGCCAAGGTGAAGAACGTCTCGAAGGCCGAGCGCGGTCGTTTCGCTCAGGCGCAGGTCGAGCCCAAGCGCAAGCTTGCGGAGTTCCGCGTTAGCGAAGACGCGGTGATTCCGGTCGGTGCCGAAATCCTCGCGGACCACTTCGTGGCCGGCCAGTTCGTCGATGTGACGGGCACCTCCACGGGCAAGGGCTTCGCCGGCGGCATGAAGCGCTGGAACTTCGCGGGTCTTCGGGCATCGCACGGTGTCTCGATTTCGCATCGTTCCATCGGTTCCACTGGTGCCAACCAGGATCCGGGTCGCGTGTTCAAGGGCAAGAAGATGCCCGGGCATCTCGGTGCCGAACGCGTCACGACCCAGAACCTGAAGGTGGTTCAGACGGATCCGGAGCGTGGGTTGATCCTGGTCGCGGGCGCCGTTCCCGGCGTCAAGGGCGGATACATCCATATTCGGGACGCCGTGAAGCGCGCGCTTCCCGAGGATGCGCCGCGTCCGGGCAAGTTCCGCGAAAACGGTGCCGCTGCACCTGAAGCCGCTGCCGAGGCTCCCGAAGCCGCGTCGGTCGAGCAGAACGGGGAGAATGCGTGATGAAGATCGACGTCACCACGCTCGACGGCGGCAAGGCCGGTTCGGTCGAGCTTGATGAGACTATTTTCGGTCTCGAGCCCCGCGCCGATCTGATCCAGCGCTGCGTGCGCTGGCAGCTGGCCAAGCGCCGTGCGGGCACCCACAAGGTGAAGACGCGCAGCGAGATTGCGCGCACGGGCAAGAAGATGTTTCGCCAGAAGGGCACCGGTAACGCCCGTCACGGTAACGCCCGTGTCGTGCAATTCCGGGGCGGTGGCCGGGCCTTTGGTCCGCAACCGCGCGATCATGCACATGATCTTCCCAAGAAGGTCCGGGCGCTCGCGCTGAAGCACGCCCTCTCCGCCAAGGCGAAGAGCGACGCGCTGATCATCGTTGACGAGATCTCGGCGGCCGATCCCAAGACCAAGGCGCTCAGGGAGCGTTTCGGCAAGCTGGGTCTGGCCAATGCGCTGTTCATCGGTGGCGCCGAGGTCGAGGCCAACTTCAAGCTGGCCGCGCGCGCGATCCCGAATATCGACGTGCTGCCCATTCAGGGTATCAACGTTTATGACATTCTGCGTCGTGAGAAGCTTGTTCTCACGAAGGCCGCTGTGGATGCGCTGGAGGCGCGCTTCAAATGAGCATGGATCCGCGCCATTACGACGTGATCGTCGCTCCGGTGATCACCGAGAAGGCCACCCTTCTTTCGGAGCAGAACAAGGTCGTCTTCAGGGTCGCCCCGACCGCCACGAAGCCGCAGATCAAGTCCGCCGTCGAGAAGTTGTTCGGCGTCAAGGTGAAGGCGGTCAACGTCGCCGTCACCAAGGGCAAGGTCAAGGTTTTCCGCGGCATCAAGGGGCGTCGCAATGACGTCAAGAAAGCGATCGTGACCCTCGAAGAGGGCCAGACGATCGATGTGACTACGGGCCTTTGAGCGGTTAGGAGAGTGATCCGATGGCTTTGAAGAGTTTCAAACCGATCACGCCGGGCCTGCGTCAGCTCGTGATCGTCGACCGTTCGGGCCTGTACAAGGGCAAGCCCGAGAAATCCCTGACGGAGGGTTTGTCCTCCAAGGGAGGTCGCAACAACACCGGTCGTGTCACCGTGCGTTTCCGCGGTGGTGGCCACAAGCGCACCTATCGCGTGGTTGATTTCAAGCGTCGTGGACGTCTGGGAGACACCGCGACCGTGCAGCGGGTCGAATATGATCCCAACCGCACGGCCTATATCGCGCTGATTGCCTATGATGATGGTGAGAAGGCTTACATCCTGGCGCCCCAGCGGCTCGCCGCCGGCGACAAGGTGACGGCGGCCGAACAGGCCGACATCAAGCCGGGCAACGCCATGCCGATCGGGAATATTCCCGTCGGAACGGTGGTGCACAACATCGAGACCAAGATCGGTCGCGGCGGTTCTGTCGCGCGCTCGGCTGGGTCCTATGCCCAGATCGTCGGTCGTGACCGTGGTTACGTCTCGGTGCGTCTCGGTTCCGGTGAACAGCGTCTGGTTCATGGCCGTTGCTTTGCAACAGTCGGTGCGGTGTCGAATCCGGACCACATGAACATCTCGATGGGCAAGGCGGGCCGCAGTCGCTGGCTCGGCAAGCGTCCGCATAACCGCGGGGTCGTGATGAACCCGATCGACCACCCGCACGGCGGCGGCGAAGGCCGTACTTCCGGCGGTCGCCACCCGGTCACCCCCTGGGGCAAGCCCACCAAGGGGCACAAGACCAGGTCCAACAAGCGGACGGACAAGTTCATTGTGACGAGCCGCCACGCCCGCAAGAAGAGGTAAGGAGCGCGCCATGGCACGTTCAATCAAGAAGGGCCCGTTCGTTGACGGCTACCTTCTCAAGAAGGCCGATGCGGCTCGTGAGTCGGGCCGAAATGATGTCATCAAGATCTGGAGCCGGCGCTCCACGATCCTTCCGCAGTTCGTTGGCCTCACCTTCGGTGTGTACAACGGACACAAACACATCCCCGTCAACGTGAGCGAGGAGATGGTGGGCCACAAGTTCGGCGAGTTTTCGCCGACGCGCACCTTCCCCGGCCATGCGGCGGACAAGAAGGCGAAGAGGCGGTAACATGGGCAAGCCGGCTACCCCCCGCGCATTGGGCGATACCGAAGCCAAGGCGGTTCTGCGCATGCTTCGCGTCAGCCCGCAGAAGCTCAATCTCGTTGCGCAGCTGATTCGCGGCAAGAAGGTCGCAGCCGCGCTCGCGGATCTGGAGTTTTCGCGCAAGCGCATCGCACGCGACGTGAAGAAGTGCCTCGAGAGCGCAATTGCCAATGCCGAGAACAATCATGATCTTGACGTTGACGATCTGGTGGTCAAGGAGGCCTTCGTGGGCAAGGCTCTTGTCATGAAGCGTTTCCACGCCCGTGCCCGCGGTCGCGGTGCACGAATTCTGAAACCCTTCTCGAACCTGACCATCGTGGTTCGCGAAAAAGCCGAACAGGCCTGAGGAGCAAGGAATGGGTCATAAAGTCAACCCGATCGGCCTCAGGCTGGGTATCAATCGCACCTGGGATTCGCGCTGGTTCGCCCCCAAAGGTGAATATGCCCGCCTGCTGCACGAAGACGTGGCCATCCGTGAGGCTCTGCGCAAGCAACTCAAGCAGGCTGCCGTGTCGCGCATCGTCATCGAGCGTCCGCACAAGAAGTGCCGCGTAACCATTCACTCGGCACGCCCGGGTGTGGTGATCGGCAAGAAAGGTGCGGATATCGAGAAGCTGCGCAAGCTCGTGGGTCGCATGACCGGCGGTGAGGTGACGATCAATATCGTCGAGGTGCGCAAGCCCGAGATCGATGCCACACTGATCGCCGAATCGATTGCCCAGCAGCTCGAGCGCCGCGTCGCCTTCCGGCGCGCCATGAAGCGCGCCGTACAGTCGGCCATGCGGCTGGGCGCCGAGGGTATCCGCATCAACTGCGCGGGTCGCCTGGGCGGTGCGGAAATCGCGCGTATCGAATGGTACCGTGAGGGCCGCGTGCCGCTGCATACGCTGCGCGCCGATGTCGATTACGGCACCGCAACGGCATTCACGACCTACGGCACCTGTGGCATCAAGGTCTGGGTGTTCAAGGGCGAAATCCTGGAACATGACCCCATGGCCCAGGACAAGCGCATGAACGAAGAGGGAGGTCGCTCCGGTGGCGGCCGTCGCGATCACGCGGCCTGATCATCGGAACGGAGATCCGCCATGTTGCAACCGAAGAAGACGAAGTTCCGCAAGCAGTTCAAGGGGCGCATCAAGGGCGTCGCCAAGGGCGGCATGGATCTGAATTTTGGCCAGTATGGCCTCAAGGCTCTCGAGCCGGAGCGCGTCACGGCGCGGCAGATCGAGGCGGCCCGCCGCGCGATCACCCGCTTCATGAAGCGTCAGGGCCGGGTCTGGATCCGGATCTTTCCGGATGTCCCGGTTTCAAAGAAGCCGACCGAAGTCCGCATGGGTAAGGGCAAGGGTTCGCCGGAATACTGGGCGGCTCGTGTCAAGCCTGGTCGGATCATGTTCGAGATCGACGGTGTGAACGAGGAAGTCGCACGCGAGGCCCTGCGTCTCGGCGGTGCAAAGCTTCCGATCCGCACGCGTGTCGTGCAGCGCATCGCCGATTGATGGAGATTGCCATGAAGTCCAAGCAGCGAGTGAGCGATCTGCAGGCGATGACCGCCGATCAGCTTCAGGACGAGCTGGTATCGCTGAAGAAAGAGCAGTTCAATCTGCGTTTTCAGCGTGCCACCGGCCAGCTGGAGAACACGGCGCGTGTGACCGAGGTCCGCAAGGACATCGCGCGCGTCAAGACGCTTCAGCGCCACAAGCAGACTGAAGCGAAGGCGTAAGGAAGACAGATCATGCCGAAGCGCGTATTGCAGGGCGTCGTCGTCAGCGACAAACAGGACAAGACTGTTGTCGTGAAGGTCGAGCGCCGTTTCACGCACCCCCTTCTGAAGAAGACGGTGCGTCGCACGAAGAACTATCACGCTCATGACGAGGGCAACGCCGCCAAGACCGGCGACGTGGTTCTCATCCAGGAGGGACGTCCGATGTCCAAACTGAAGAGCTGGGTTCTTTTGCAGGAAGCCCCCAAGGGCTGAATCGAGCGGCTGGTCCGGGCGGCTCACGGTGGAATCCTGCCGCGGGTGCGAAACGGGCTTGTCAGTGGGCGGCGCTTCGTGTATCGGAGCGCCTTTCGCGATCATAGGCAGGGGACGGCAGATCCCCGTCAGGCGTAGTCCGGTTGGGCAATACCGCTCAACGGCCGGAAACCTGTCTGAGACAAGGAAAGGATCAAGGCCATGATCCAGATGCAGACCAATCTCGACGTCGCCGACAATTCGGGCGCCCGTCGTGTCATGTGCATCAAGGTTCTGGGCGGTTCGAAGCGCAAATATGCTTCGGTCGGTGATATTATCGTCGTTTCCGTTAAGGAGGCGATCCCGCGCGGTCGTGTTAAGAAGGGCGACGTCATGCGCGCTGTCGTCGTACGCACGGCCAAGGACATTCGTCGCCAGGACGGCTCCGTGATCCGGTTCGACCGCAACGCGGCCGTGCTGGTCAACAACAACAAGGAGCCCGTCGGCACGCGTATCTTCGGTCCGGTTCCGCGCGAACTGCGCGCGAAGAATCACATGAAGATCATTTCGCTGGCGCCGGAGGTGCTGTGATGGCTGCGAAACTCAAGAAGGGCGACCGCGTGGTCGTTCTCGCCGGCCGCGACAAGGGCAAGACAGGCGAGATCGTCAAGGTCATTCCGGCCGAGGGGCGCGCGCTGGTGCGCGGCGTCAATCAGGTCAAGCGCCATCAGCGCCAGACCGCGTCACAGGAAGCGGGCATCATCACCAAGGAAGCTCCGCTCCAGATCTCGAATCTGGCGTACGCCGATCCGAAGGACGGCAAGCCGACTCGGGTTGGTTTCAAGGTTTTGGAAGACGGGCGCAAGGTTCGTTTCGCCAAGCGTTCGGGAGATCTGATCGATGGCTGAGGCATCTGTGAACGGCTACACGCCGCGCCTGCGCAAGCACTACGACGAAGTGGTGCGTCCGAAACTCGTGGAGGAATTCGGCTACAAGAACCCCATGCAGGTTCCCACGATCGACAAGATCGTGATCAATATGGGCATTGGGGAATCCGTGGCCGATTCCAAGAAGGCATCGTCCGCTGCCGGCGATCTCGCGCTCATCGCGGGTCAGGCTCCGGTGATCACCCGTGCCCGCAAGGCGATCTCGTCCTTCAAGGTGCGCGAGAACATGCCGATCGGTTGCAAAGTGACGTTACGCAAGGTCCGGATGTTCGAGTTCCTCGACCGCCTGGTCAATATCGCGCTGCCGCGCGTGCGTGACTTCCGCGGGCTCAACCCGAAATCCTTCGACGGTCGCGGCAACTACGCTTTCGGCATCAAGGAGCATATCGTGTTCCCGGAGATCAACTACGACAAGGTCGAGCAGATCTGGGGCATGGACGTCATCGTGGCGACCACCGCGAAAACCGATGAAGAGGCGCGTGCCCTGCTGCGTCACTTCGAATTCCCGTTCCGGCAGTGAGGCTGGATGAAAGCCTCAGACGCGGACACTGGAGGAAAATGAATGGCTAAGAAAAGCGCGATCGAGAAGAACAAGAACCGCCGCAAGCTGGTGAAGAAATTCGCCGGCCGCCGCGCGCGGCTTCTCGCGGTTGCGAATGACCAGTCCCTGGCGATGGAGGAACGCTTCGCTGCGCGCCTCAAGCTGGCGGAACTGCCGCGCAACGCGAATCCCACCCGCATCGTCAATCGCTGCGAGGTCACCGGGCGCCCCCGCGCCTATTACCGCAAACTCGGCATGTCCCGTATCGCGTTGCGTGAGCTCGGCTCGCGCGGCCTGATTCCGGGCCTCGTCAAGTCCAGCTGGTAAGGAGAGATCTCATGGCGATGACCGATCCTCTCGGGGATATGCTGACCCGCATCCGCAATGCGCAACTGCGCCGCCGTCCGAGCGTTCTCACGCCGGGATCCAAGCTGCGTGCCCGCGTTCTGGAAGTGCTGAAGTCGGAAGGCTATATCCGCGACTATTCCACGGCCGAATTCGGCAACGGGCGCACCGAGTTCACCATCGAGCTGAAGTATTTCGACGGCCAGCCGGTAATCCGCAAGATCGAGCGTGTCTCGAAGCCCGGGCGCCGCGTCTACATGTCGATTGACACGATGCCGCGCGTGGCCGACGGCCTCGGAACTGTCATTCTTTCGACTTCCAGGGGCGTCATGGCCGACCATGATGCGCGTGAGCAGAATGTCGGCGGAGAAGTGCTCTGCAAGGTCTTCTGACCGGGCGCCAGCAAAAACGGGAGCTTGAAACATGTCTCGAGTAGGCAAAAAGCCCGTCGCGGTGCCGTCCGGCGTGACGGCCAATGTTGACGGTCAGATTGTGAAGATGAAGGGCGCGAAGGGTGAAATGTCCTTCACTGTCCCCGATGAGGTCAGTGTCGCCTTCGCCGATGGCGCAGTGACCGTGACTCCGCGCGACCAGTCGAAGGTGGCGCGTTCCAAATGGGGATTGTCGCGCGCCATGCTGCAAAGCATCGCCGATGGTGTCTCGAAGGGTTTCGAGAAGAAGCTCGAGATCACCGGGGTTGGTTATCGTGCCGCGGTTCAGGGGAGCACGTTGAAGCTGTCGCTCGGCTACAGCCATGACGTGGAATTTCCCATTCCATCGGATATCCAGATCACCACGCCCAAGCCGACTGAAATCGTTGTGGCGGGCATGGAGAAACAACGCGTCGGACAGATCGCGGCGGAAATCCGCGAATGGCGTCCGCCGGAGCCCTACAAGGGCAAGGGCGTGCGTTATGCCGACGAATTCATCTTCCGCAAGGAAGGCAAGAAGAAGTAAGGAGCGCGGGTCATGACGAAGAAGTTGGATACGGCGGGTCGCCGTAAGGCTCGCGTCCGCCGCGCGATCAAGAAGGTGGCCTACGGGCGTCCGCGCCTTTCGGTGTTCCGTTCATCGAAGCAGATCTATGCCCAGGTGATCGATGACGACAAGGGTCATACGCTCGCCGCTGCTTCCTCCCTGGAGAAGGACATGCGCGAGAAGCTGAATACCGGCGCCGACACCAGTGCGGCATCCGAGGTTGGCAAGCTTCTCGCGGAGCGTGCGAAGGCTGCCGGCGTCACCAGGGTGGTGTTCGACCGGTCGGGCTACATGTATCACGGGCGCGTCAAGGCTCTGGCCGACGCCGCGCGCGAAGGCGGTCTCGACTTCTGAGAAAGATCGGGATCTGCAGGCCTCCGGGCCTGCTCCTCAGCGTCGGCGGCGCGCTGTGGAATCCGGTATCATGCGAGCGGGGCCGCCGCCCGCGTCAGTGAGAAATGATATGGCAAGAGAACGTGACCGCCAGGATCGTGACGAACGCGACAGCGAATTCGTCGATCGCCTGGTGCACATCAACCGTGTTGCCAAGGTCGTGAAGGGTGGTCGCCGTTTCGGCTTCGCCGCCCTTGTCGTCGTCGGTGACCAGAAGGGCCGCGTCGGCTTCGGCCACGGCAAGGCCCGCGAGGTTCCCGAGGCGATCCGCAAGGCGACGGAAGCCGCCAAGCGCGGGCTGATCCGGGTCCCGCTGCGCGAGGGACGCACGCTGCATCACGACACGCCCGGTCGCCACGGCGCCGGCAAGGTGATCGTGCGTGCCGCTCCGGCCGGTACCGGCATCATCGCCGGCGGCCCGATGCGTGCGGTGTTCGAGGCGGTCGGTGTGCAGGACGTCGTGGCGAAGTCGCTCGGCTCCTCCAACCCCTATAACCTTGTGCGGGCCACCTTCGATGCGCTCAAGGCCGAAGACAGCCCGCGTTCGGTCGCGGCCCGTCGCGGCCTCAAGGTTTCTTCCCTGCAGGCGCGTCGTCGTGACGGCGAATCTGCTGCGGCTGAAGCGTGAGGAGGGCGATATGGCTGACAAGACCATTACCGTCGAACAGACGGGCTCGCCGATCCGCCGTGATGCCAGCCAGCGCCAGACGCTTGTCGGGCTCGGCCTCAACAAGATGCATCGCAGGAAGACCCTTCCCGATACGCCCGCAGTGCGTGGGATGATCGCGAAGGTCAAGCACCTCGTTCGCGTCGTCGACGGTCAATAAGGAGGCGGTCATGAAGCTCAATGAAATTCGTGACAATCCCGGCGCCGTTCACGAGCGCATGCGGGTCGGTCGCGGCATCGGTTCCGGCAAGGGCAAGACCGCCGGTCGCGGCGTCAAGGGACAAAAATCTCGTTCGGGCGTCGCCATCAAGGGGTTCGAGGGCGGCCAGATGCCGATCCATCGCCGCCTCCCGAAACGCGGCTTCAACAATCCCGGCGCGCGTGATCTCAACGAGGTCAATATCGGGCGTATCCAGCAGGCGGTCGATGCCGGCAAGCTTGATGGCTCGGTTCCGGTCACCGTCGAGGCGCTGGTCGCCGCCGGCGTCTGCTCGCGGGTGCGTGACGGGGTGAAGATCCTGGGCGTCGGCGAGCTGAAGGCGAAGCTGACCTTCGAGGTGGTCGCCGCGTCAAAGTCGGCGCGTGCCGCGATCGAGGCCGCCGGTGGTATCGTGACCGCGTTCGACGACGCTGCGGCGCAGGCTTGATCCGGAGCGGGGCGGCTCGGTCTGGATCCGCCCCGGAAGGATCATCAGTTGCGGCGGCCTGCGTTGTTTCGCGCAAGGCCGCCGTTTTGCTGACATGATGCCATGGAAAAAGCGACGGCTGCCGCTTCCGCGCGCGCGCTGTCTGGGGTAAACAGCCTCGTGCTCTGGCCCTTGCGGGTCGGGCGTGGCCGGCGGGTACCCGTCGAGCTGAAGGTGCAACATCTGGCCCTTTTGGGTCGCAGGATTCTCCGGGACGCGAGCGCGCTGCGCGCTGCTTCGAGCGGAACGGACCAATCGGGAGGGCCCTATGGCCTCAGCAGCCGAGCAGCTTGCCGCCAATCTGAATTTCGGCGCCATCGCCAAGGCGGAAGAGCTCAAGAAGCGCATCTGGTTCACTCTCGGGGCGCTGATCATCTATCGTCTGGGGACATATATTCCGCTCCCGGGTATTGATCCCGATGCCCTGCGCCAGTCATTCGAGGCGGCCTCAGGGGGCATTCTGGGCATGTTCAACATGTTCTCCGGCGGTGCCGTCGAGCGCATGGCGATCTTTGCCCTCAATATCATGCCCTATATATCGGCTGCGATCATCATGCAGCTGATGACGGCTGTCTCCCCGACGCTCGAGGCGCTGAAGAAAGAGGGCGAATCGGGTCGCAAGGTGATCAACCAGTACACCCGCTACCTGACGCTCGTGCTGTCGGTCTTCCAGTCCTGGGGGATTGCTGTCGGCTTGCAGGCGGGCGGCAACCTGGTCATTGACCCCGGGCCGTTCTTCGTGATCACCACGGTTATCACCCTGACCGGCGGGACCATGTTCCTGATGTGGCTCGGTGAACAGATTACAGCGCGCGGGATCGGTAACGGCATCTCTCTCATCATCTTCGCCGGAATCGTGGCGCAATTGCCGGCCGCGACAGTCGGGCTGTTCGAACTCGGTCGTCAGGGTGCGATCTCCACGGCCTTCATCGTCTTCGTGATCGCGATGGCGATGGGGATCATCTATTTCGTGGTCTTTATGGAGCGCTCGCAGCGGCGCCTGCTGATCAACTATCCCAAGCGGCAGGTTGGGAACCGCATGTATGACGGCCAGACCTCGTTCCTACCGCTGAAGCTGAATACGGCGGGGGTCATCCCGCCGATCTTCGCATCGTCGCTGCTTCTGCTGCCGACGACGGTGGCGAGCTTCGCGGCTGCGGAAGGCGGCGACGGCATCATGGCGACGATCGCGATCTATCTCGGACACGGACGTCCGCTGTTCATGATCCTCTATGCCAGCCTGATCATCTTCTTCGCATTCTTTTATACGGCGATCGTGTTCAATCCGTCGGAGACGGCTGACAATCTGAAGAAGCATGGCGGGTTTATTCCGGGGATCAGGCCCGGTGAGCGCACGGCTGACTACATCGACTATGTGCTCACCCGTATCACGGTGATTGGTGCGGCCTATCTCACCGTGGTTTGCCTGATACCCGAATTTCTCATTTCCTACGCCGCGTTGCCCTTCTATCTTGGTGGCACGTCGCTGCTGATCGTGGTCACCGTCACGATGGATACGGTGGCCCAGGTTCACGGGCATCTGATGGCACATCAGTATGAGGGGCTCGTGAAGAAGGCGAAGCTCAAGGGCGGGCGTCGCAATCGCTGAGTGCGTTCGCTGTGGGAAAGATAGAGTCGAGGGGGTTTCTATGCGCATGATTCTGTTGGGGCCCCCGGGGGCCGGGAAGGGAACGCAATCGGTCCGTATTGCCGAGCGCTACAAGATCCCGCAGCTCTCGACCGGGGACATGCTGCGCGCAGCTGTCAAGGCGCAGACGCCGGTCGGATTGAAGGCGAAGGAGGCGATGGATGCCGGCGCACTTGTTTCCGACGAGATTGTCGTCGGGATCGTCGCTGACCGGATCCAGGAGCCCGATGCCGCCAACGGCTTCATTCTCGACGGCTTTCCGCGCACCGTCGCCCAGGCCGAGTCGCTGGATGCGATGCTCAAGAGCAAGAGCCAGCCGCTCGATATCGTCCTCGAATTCGTGGTTGACGAGGGGATCCTGCTCGATCGCATCGCCACACGGGCGCGGGAGACCGAAGAGCGCGGTGAGCCCGTGCGCAAGGACGACAATCCCGAAGTCTTCAAGACCCGCCTGGCGGCCTACAAGGAACAGACCGCTCCGCTTTCCGATCACTACGAGGCGACCGGCCTGTTGCGCCATGTTGACGGCATGAAGCCGATCGACGAGGTGACCGCGGAAGTTTTCGGGATTCTCGACAAACTTTCTTGATGCGACTTGACGTGGGCGGCATTCGGCGTTATGCGCCATTTTCCCAGCGTCAAGACGCAGAACCCGTCAGGCTAATCGATAGTCGACGGTTTGTCGTGTATTGCGTGATCGCCGTTTTCAGGCATGGGCGCAAACAGCGTGCAGGGGCCGGCCTCCACCGGACGCGCGCATAACAGACTCGCTGCCTGCATGGCAGCCGACATGGAGAAGTGAAGTGGCCCGCATCGCAGGCGTCAACATTCCGACAAACAAGCGCGTCGTCATCGCGCTGCAATACATTCACGGTATCGGCGCCAAGAAGGCCGAGGAGATCTGCGCCAAGGCGTCGGTCCCAGCCGAGCGCCGCGTCAACCAGCTCACCGATCAGGAAGTGCTCGTGATTCGCGAGACCATCGACCGCGATTACGTTGTGGAAGGTGACCTGCGTCGTGAAGTGTCGATGAACATCAAGCGTCTGATGGATCTCGGCGTGTATCGCGGCCTGCGCCACCGTCGCAATCTGCCGGTCCGCGGCCAGCGCACACATACCAACGCTCGCACCCGCAAGGGCAGGGCGAAGCCGATCGCCGGCAAGAAGAAGTAACCCGCTCCCGTGAGCAACGCGCCGCACCCGTGACGGGGCGGCGTTTTTCCCGAGCGCCTGGGATTACGGGCGCGCCAGAAGGACAGATCGAGACATGGCCAAGGATACCACCCGCGTGCGCCGGCGCGAACGCAAGAACATCGTTTCGGGCGTCGCGCATGTGAACGCCTCGTTCAACAACACCATGATCACCATCACCGACGCCCAGGGCAACACGATCTCGTGGTCCTCGGCTGGAATGATGGGCTTCAAGGGCTCGCGCAAATCGACCCCCTACGCTGCCCAGATGGCTGCCGAGGATGCTGGCCGCAAGGCGGCCGAGCACGGCATGCGCACCCTGGAAGTCGAGGTTTCAGGTCCCGGTTCGGGTCGTGAATCGGCCTTGCGCGCACTTCAGGCTGCGGGCTTTACCGTAACCTCGATCCGCGACGTGACGCCGATCCCGCATAACGGCTGCCGCCCGCGCAAGCGCCGCCGGGTCTGACGTCTCTCGCGCGCCGCGCATTCTGCCCTGGCGCGCATCTGTTTTGAGGGCGGCATGATCGCGTGCCGCCCGTCACCCGTCTCACGAGAGGTGTGGTCGTGATCCAAAAGAACTGGCAAGAGCTGATCAAGCCGAACAAGCTCGAAGTGTCGCCGGGATTTGATCCCAAGCGCATTGCGACGGTCGTCGCAGAGCCGCTGGAGCGTGGCTTCGGCATGACCTTCGGCAACGCCCTGCGGCGTGTGCTGCTGTCCTCGCTTCAGGGCGCCGCGGTCAGCGCAGTGCAGATCGACGGCGTCCTGCACGAATTCTCCTCGATTCCGGGCGTCCGCGAGGATGTCACGGATATCGTGCTCAATATCAAGGCGATCGCCATCCGCATGGAAGGCGAGGGGCCCAAGCGTATGACACTGCGCAAGACCGGTCCCGGGACAGTCACGGCCGGCGACATCAATACGGTTGGCGATGTCGAGATTCTCAACCCGGAACTCGTGCTGTGCACTCTCGACGAGGGCGCCGAGATCCGGATGGAATTTACCGTCGATACCGGCAAGGGTTATGTTCCGGCGGAACGCAACCGTCCCGAGGACGCCCCGATCGGCCTGATCCCGGTCGATTCGCTCTACAGCCCGGTGCGCAAGGTCTCCTATCGTGTCGAGAATACCCGCGAGGGTCAGATCCTCGACTACGACAAGCTGACCATGACGATCGAGACGAACGGTTCGGTCTCGCCCGATGACGCGCTCGCCTATGCCGCCCGCATCATCCAGGACCAGTTGGCCGTCTTCGTGAATTTCGAGGAGCCGCGCAAGGAGGAGGCGGCTGCCGCATCGCCGCAGCTGCCCTTCCCGCCTGCCCTTCTCAAGAAGGTCGACGAGCTCGAGCTCTCGGTGCGTTCGGCCAATTGCCTGAAGAACGACAACATCGTCTATATCGGCGACCTGATCCAGAAATCGGAAGCCGAGATGCTGCGTACGCCGAACTTCGGGCGCAAGTCGCTCAACGAGATCAAGGAAGTTCTCGCGGGAATGGGCCTGCATCTTGGCATGGAAGTCCCGGGATGGCCGCCGGAGAACATCGACGATCTCGCCAAGCGCTTCGAAGAGCATTACTGAGATTGCCACCCCGCCGGGCCCTTGCATCCGGCGGGGTGTTACACGGCCCGCTTCGGGCCAACAACCCGACGGTCGTACCTTGGCACGGCGACCGCTGATCATGGAGAGCCACAATGCGTCACGGATTTCGCGGTCGTCGTTTCAACCGCACCCCCGAGCACCGCAAGGCGATGTTCGCCAACATGTCCACCGCGCTGATCAAGCACGAGCAGATCATCACCACGCTGCCCAAGGCGAAGGACCTGCGTCCTTTCGTCGAGAAGCTCGTCACGCTGGCCAAGCGCGGTGACCTGCATGCCCGCCGTCAGGCCCTGTCCAAGGTCCGTGACGAGGTCATGGTTCGCAAGCTGTTTGACGTGCTCGGGCCCCGCTATGCGGAGCGTCCCGGCGGGTACATCCGAGTCCTGAAGGCCGGCTTCCGCTACGGTGACAATGCTCCGCTCGCGGTCATCGAGTTCGTTGATCGCGACGTCAACGCGCGTGGCCAGGATTCCGGACCCGTCGAAGTCCAGAGCAGCGAAGAAGTCGCGGCCTGAGACCTACCAGGCGGATATCGATGCACCTTTCAAGGAAGGCGATCCCGGCGGGGTCGCCTTTTTTGGTTTGGGCGATGACCGGGCTTGCGGCGATGATCGCGTCCTGCACAGGCGCTGACAGCCGCCGTCACGCAGCCACCCGTGATACGACGGGTTGCGCACCGGCGGTGAAAGGGCCATTCCTAGAGCAGTGTCAGCATGGCGCGGGGGGGACCCGCGCGGGGCATGAGAGTGTTCGCGGATCATGATCGTCGATATCGTCGCGCTGCACCAGTTCTACCAGACCCCGCTGGGACGCGTGGCACAACGTTTCATCGCGCGCACGCTGGTGGATTTCATCCGTGGCGCCAAAGGCTGTCGCGTTGCCGGTCTTGGCTTCGGTGCGCCGTTTCTGCGACCGGCCCTGGCGCGTAGCGACAGGGTCAACCTGTTTATGGCGGCGCGTCAGGGCGTCGCGCATTGGCCCTACGGCCAGCGCAATCTCGCCTGTCTGGCGGAGCCGCTGGTGCTGCCGGTCTTGGATGGTGCCTATGAGCGGGCGCTGGTGGTGCATCTTCTGGAGAATGTCGGCGATCCTGATGAATTCATGCACGAGGTCTGGCGGATTCTCGCCCCCGGCGGGCGCGTCGTCGTTGTCGTCCCGAACAGGCGCGGCATCTGGGCACGGGTGGATAGCACGCCGTTCGGCCAGGGACGGCCCTATTCCGTCACGCAGCTCGACGGCCTGCTGCGGCGTAACGGGTTCGACGTCGTGGCATGGACCGAGGCGCTCTATATACCGCCGATACCCTCCGAGCGTTTCCTGCGCACGGCGGCATTCTGGGAACGGATCGGGGTGAGGCTCTCGGCGCCCTTCGCAGGTCTGCATGTGGTCGAGGCCATGCGCCAGGAACAGCGCCCGATTCCCGTCCGCCAGCAGCGCAGGCGCCTGCGCTTTGCCCCCGATCTCTCCCCGGCGCCCTCCGCGGCGCCAACACCCGCAGGCGCGTCCTATACACCGCTCCTGGCATCAAGCGGGAGCCCTGCTCCCCTGCGCGACATGTCGCATGCGGATGGGAATGGTGCGGGCGCGACACTATCTCCCGATGAGGACCGGTTGCCGGCGCGAAGTTCCGGACCGGATGCGCAAGGCGCATGACCGGGAGGGCGGGAAACGCAAGGTGATCGATACAGTGCGGGAAACGAAAGACGGGGCATGAACGAGAACGACAAGAAGACGCCGCAGCGCCAAGGCCGGTCGGGTGAGGGATACCCTGCCACCGTGTCGGATCCGGGACATGCCGTCGATGCCTTCCTGCGCGAGGCCCAGGGGCTCGCCCCCGTTGCTGCGGGCGCCGAACAGGGCCGTCTGATCTTCGCCCTCGATGCCACGATGAGCCGTCAGCCGACCTGGGACCTTGCCTGCCGGGTCCAGGCGGCCATGTTCGAGACGACCGCCCGGATCGGTGGCCTTGCGGTTCAACTCGCCTATTTTCGCGGCTTCGGCGAATGCCGCGCTTCGCGCTGGGTCTCCGATGCCCGCGCCCTGACCGCAATGATGACCAGCATCGATTGCCGCGGCGGCCTCACCCAGATCGAACGTGTCCTGCGTCATGTGCGCAAGGCCGCCGGCACGCGCAAAATTGCCGCTTTCATTTATGTCGGGGACGCCATGGAGGAGGATGTCGATCAGCTCTGCGCGCTCGCTGGTGAACTCGGCCTGATCGGGGTGAAGGGCTTCATGTTTCATGAAGGCGGGGAGCCGGAGGCGGGCCGCGCGTTTCGCGAGATCGCCCGGTTGACGGGCGGGGCCTACGAGCAATTCGATGCTTCGGCTCCCGGCGCACTCGAAGGGCTGTTGCGCGCCGCTGCGGTCTATGCGGCGGGCGGGGAGGGGGCGTTGCGCAAGCTGGCTGATGGTGATGCCGGTGCGCGGCGTCTGCTCACTTCCATGAGACGATCATGATCTCTCTGCTCTACGGTGTCCTTGCCGTTCTCTTCATCTGGTGGCTGTCGCGGGTCTATACGCGCATGAACCCTGCCGTAATGGTGCGGCTGATCAAGGCGCTGGCGGGGACGGCGGCGATGGGCCTCGCCGCACTGATGCTGGTGCGCGGGCGCCTCGACATGGCACTTCTGATCGGAGGCTTCGCGGCCTGGCTCTTCGGTTGGAGCGCCGGTTTCCCCGGGCTGCCGCGCAGCATGGGTCGTTTCGGACCAGGACCCGCGCAACCGGCCTCGGGCAAGACCTCCCGGGTGCGCTCAGCCATGGTCGAGATGGAACTCGACCATGACAGCGGGGAAATGGGTGGACAGGTTCTCGCGGGGCGTTTTGCCGGCAAGCGGCTGGAGGAACTTTCCGAACGCGATCTGCAAGCGCTCTATACCGAATGCGCCGGCGGCGACCCGGAAGGGATGCGGCTGCTAGAGGCTTATTTCGACAGCCGGTTTCCCGGATGGCGTGAAGACACTCATGGTGACACGGATGCGGGGGCGGGCCGCGAGTCCGAGCCGGGCGCGATGACGGAAGAGGAGGCCTATCAGATCCTGGGGCTTGAGCCGGGGGCGGATGTCGCCGCCATCCGGCGCGCGCACCGCGCGCTGATGCTGAAGCTCCACCCCGACCAGGGGGGATCGACCTACCTCGCGGCCCGGGTGAACCAGGCCAAGGACATGCTCTTGAGCCGACATCGCTGATACTCCACGCGCGACCGGTCGTTCTCGACCGGGGTCGGTGCTGCATACTCCGGAGCGGCCCTCAGCCGGGTCGCTCCACACTCACATGGTTGACGGGCCGCGACGGGCGGCGCATCGCACCTGGGCAACGGGTCCATCGCTCGAAGACGAAGCGGGCCCTGCCCCATATCGTTCCCGGGGGCCGCATTGCGTCGCCACCGCAATCAACGCGGACAGGCAACACAATCGAACTTGGCTGAAAGCTTCCATTGCACCGTGCATTCAGCTGCGTGAGGCGAAACAGGCGAACCCCCGCCGCTCCAGCTGGCGACAGGCGTCGCGTGCCTCGCTCTGGGTCTCGAAACCCGAGAAGCGAGCCCGGTGCAGCGTCGTTCCGCCGGTCTGGACCGCTTCGGTGAACGGCTTTGCGTTGCGCAGGGGAGCGCCGACGCGATCACGGGCCGTATCGAGCATGCCCAGTGCGGCATCCTGTGAATCCACGGCGGCGATCTGCACCACCCAGGGGGTGACGGCGGGGGTGCTCGCTGCCGGTGCCGGCTCACGGGTCGTGCTCTCCCCGGTAAGGGCGGCGTCTGCATCGACGCTTGCCACCTGGATCTCCCGGGACGCATCACCCTGTGCCTGATGGCGGTTGCCGATATCGGCCGGTGGAAGTGGAACAGAACCGGTCGAGTCGGCGAACGCCGTGACCTGGTTGCCCCCATTTCCGTCCGACCCGGTGCTGGAGGCCTGCCGCAGCGAGCCGGAACCGCGTGGTGTCGCGCCGCCGGGTGTCGTCGTGCCGCCGGCATTCCGCTCGGGTGCAACGGCCGGGCGCATCGCCGCGAGATCGAGTGGATTTCCCGTGTCGCCGGCGGAGGCGCTGGCGAAGGCGGCCGGGGGAACGCCGATCCCGGCGGGGCGCGGCGGCGGCAGGATATTAGGCACGAAAGCCACGGCAGCGCCGGTCAGACGCGGCGTCTGGCGGGCTCCGGCATAGGCGCGCGGCAGATGATTCTTTACCAGACGCTCGACGATGCCGTCGCGATGCGCGCCGGAGCGACCGCCCATCACGATCGTCACGATGTGGCGGTTGTTGGTCTTGGCATTCGTCATCAGGTTGAAGCCCGAAGCGCGGATGAACCCGGTCTTGATCCCGTCGACGCCCGATACACGCCCGAGCAGACGGTTGTGGTTGCGGTGCGTGGTGCCGTTGAAGGCGAAGGAGCGGCGCGAGAAATAGTGGTAGTATTGCGGGAAGCGATCCTGCACCGCGATGGCGAGGATGGACATGTCACGTGCCGTGGTCACCTGCTCGCGATTGGGCAGGCCATGGGCATTGCGGAAGACGGTGCGGTTCATGCCGAGATCACGTGCCGTGCGCGTCATCTCTCGCGTGAATCCCGCGACACTGCCGCCGAGATTCTCGGCGACGGTTGTCGCCACGTCGTTCGCCGAACGCGTCGTCAGCGCGAGAATCGCATTTTCGACCGTGATGGTCGAGCCGGCCCGCAGCCCGAGCTTGGAGGGCGGCTCGGCAGCGGCGTTGCGCGACACAGTCAGGGGCGTGTCGAGACGCAGCTCGCCGCGTTCCAGGCGATCGAAGACAAGGTAGAGGGTCATGACCTTTGTGAGTGAAGCGGGAAAGCGCGTCGCATCCGCATTCTCCGCATGCAGGGTGCGCCCTGTCTTCACATCCACGACGACCGCCGCATAGGGCGGGTTGTATGCCTGTGCCCCCGGGGTGGCGAGAAGGCCCGCAGCAGTGACGGCCAGAGCTGCCAGAAGCCTGGTCGAGGCGCGAATGCCTCTACGCAGGAGAGAAGAATGACGCATACTCATGAAGACCGTCCCTGTTTCCCCGGTCATGAAATCCGACGGAGCTGCCCCCCGGCCGCCGCGCTTCACGCCATTGCGAACCCGTCACAAGCTGCATCCTGCGTGAATTGCGGTTACAGACGGGTTAATGCGGCAGGTGAATTTCCGTAATTTTTGTGCAGTGCAACATAACGCTTGACATTCATTGTGCAGTGCACATATAAGGCGTCATCGGCTGATCGCACATGTTCGGCCGTCAGGCTCAAACGAACAGAGGCGGCGCGTCATGCGCCGATGGTCGCAGATGACAAATCAATTCGAAGACGTGCAGAAGGTCGGCAAGGAAAGCATGGATGCCACGCTGAAGGCTTTCGGTGGCGTCTCCATGGGTGCCCAGGCCATCGCGGTCGAAGCCGCTGATTTCGCGAAGAAGTCCTTCGAACACGGCACCTCCACGCTCGAGAAGCTCGTCGGCGCCAAGTCGCTGGACAAGGCCATCGAGATCCAGACTGACTACGTCAAGAGCTCCTATGAGGCTATGGTGGCGCAGTCTTCCAAGTTCGGCGAGCTCTATTCGAACCTCGCCAAGGAAATGGTCAAGCCGGTCGAGACGGTGATGGCCAAGACCGCCTCAAAGTAAGTTCACTTCCGAGCAGGCGCGTTTCAAGGCAAGACGACCGTGAAGCGCGACGACTCGCAATGAACAATGAAGACGTGGATCCCGCGTGGCCTTTGCCATCGCGGGATTTTCCATGATCCGGGATCGCCGCTGACGCATTCGCGTCGAGACAAGAGCGCAGGTCGCGGGCAACCATGCTCGCTGCCGACAGATGCGACAGCCCGGACTGCCACTGCTTGCGACGAACGCGCTGAATTCCTAACCTGCGCATTAAGCCTGCGCTGCGGCGCAGGTTGCCCCTCGCATTCTCCGGAGACGGTCGCCCATGATCCCCAAGCGTATCACCCGCATCAGCGCCAGCGTCGCCCTCGCCCTCGGCGCGGCCCTCGCCGCCCCCGTAGCCATGACCTCGGTCGTCATGGCGCAGCAGGGGGAGGTGAACGTCTATAACTGGTCGGATTACATCGATCCCGCGATGCTCGAGGCGTTTACCGAGGAAACCGGGATCAAGGTCCTCTACGACACCTACGATACCAACGAGATCGTCGAAACCCGGCTGCTCGCCGGGCGCTCCGGCTACGACATTGTGGTGCCGACCGGCCCCTATATCGAACGCCTGATCAAGGCGGGCGTGCTGGCCGAGCTTGACAAGCAGCAGCTTACCAATCTCGACAATGTCTGGCCCGCAATTGCCGAACGCACGGCGATCTACGATCCCGGCAATGCGCATTCGGTGATCTACATGTGGGGGTACGACCGGGATCGGCGTGAATGTCGACATGGTGCACGCGCGCCTGGGCGAGGATGCGCCGCTCGATACCTGGTCTCTCGTCTTTGATCCCGAGATCGCCGCGCAGCTTTCCGATTGCGGCATCTATATCGTCGATGCCGCCGACGACATGTTCCCCTCCGCGCTCAACTATCTGGGTCTGCCCCATGATTCGCGCGATCCCGGCGAGATCGAGCAGGCTGCGGAACTGCTCTCGCAGATGAGCGCGAATGTGCGCCGGTTCCATGCTTCCGAATACATCAACGCCCTCGCCAACGGCGATATCTGCGTGGCGGTGGGCTATTCCGGCGATATCCTGCAGGCGCGTGACCGGGCCGAGGAAGCGGGTTCGGGGATCGGGATCGCCTATTTCGTGCCGCGCGAGGGGGCGGTGATGTGGTTCGATTCGTTCGCCATCCCGGCCGATGCCCCCAATCCGGAAAACGCCCACGCCTTCATCGATTTCATGCTGCGTCCCGACATCGCGGCGGCGAATGTCAACTACGTCGCCTATGCCTCGGGTGTGCTGCCGGCCAAGCCGATGATCGATGAGGCCATCCTGAACGATCCCGGCATCTATCCCGATGACGAAACCATGGGACGCCTGCTCATCACAACGGCCTATGACGAGCGCACGCAGCGCCTGATCAACCGCGCCTGGACGCGCATCAAGACGGGGCGCTGAGGATCCTCGGAAGGGCGTCGCCGGACCGGCGCCCTTGCGAGTCAGAACTCGACGCCCGGCTGGGCCTTGATGCCCTGCTTGAACGGATGCTTGAGCGCGGTGATCTCGCTCACGAGATCAGCGATCTCGATAAGCGCGGGCTTGGCGTTTCGCCCGGTGAGCACGACATGTGTCATCGCAGGCTTCTCGTCGCGCAGGAAAGCGACGACATCGTCGAGCGGGATGTAGTCATAGCGCAGGGCTATATTGATCTCGTCGAGCAGAACCATCCGGATCTCCGGATCGCGGATGAGCTGCTTGGCCTTTTCCCAGGCGGCTCCGGCGGCGGCGACGTCGCGTTCGCGATCCTGCGTATCCCAGGTGAATCCTTCACCCATCGTATGGAATCGGCAGATATCGGAAAAACGCTCCTTCAACAGGCTGCGCTCACCGCTCTCCCAGGAACCCTTGATGAACTGCACCACGGCGCAGGGCATGCCGTGGCCGATGCAGCGCAGGATCATCCCGAACCCGGAGCTGGATTTGCCCTTGCCCGGCCCGGTATGGATGATGATCAGTCCCTTTTCGCCGGTCTTGGTGGCCATCATCCTGTCGCGTGCGGCCTTGATCCGGGCCATCTTGCGCCGATGGCGCTCGTTTTCGTCGAGATCCTGATCGCTCATCGCGCACTCCCTCATGCAAACGGCGCAGGCCGGCCTGTCACCGAGCTGCGCCGCGTTTCCCTGGTTCAACCAGCCGGCTCGGAGCCGGCTGCGATCATGCCGTCAACCTGCGAGCGGGTTGTCGCCCTGCGGCGCGGCCTGCTCGTTCTGCTTCTGCGCTTCGGCAACGCGCTGGCGATAGAGCGCGACGAAGTCGATCGGATCGATATAGAGCGGCGGGAAGCCGCCATTGCGCACGGCCTCTGCGACGATCTGGCGCGCGAAGGGGAAGAGCAACCGCGGGCATTCGATCATGATGACCGGGTGAACCTGGTCCTGCGGGATGTTCTTGATCCGGAACACGCCGCAGAACGTGAGATCGAAGGCGAAAAGCGTGGAGCTTTCGGTCTTGGCGCTGCCTTCGAGCTTGAGCTCGACCTCGTAATCGGTCTCGCCGAGCTGCTTGGCATTGACGTTGACCTGGATCGAGATCTGCGGCTGTGCCTGCTGCGGCGCGAGCGATTGCGGCGCGTTGGGGTTCTCGAAGGAGAAATCCTTCATGAACTGGGCAAGGGCGTTCAGCGAGGGGGCGGTGTTTTCTTGCGCCGCATCGGCGCCGTTCGTGGACGGTGTATCGGCCATGTCTGTCAATCTCCTGCCATGAGGCATGTCGTCAGGTCGGAATTCCGGATGCGCAGCGTCAATGGACCGCGCGCAAGCTCGCTCACGAAGGGCGCTATCATGCATGGGCGTGCAATGGCAAGCGGCTCCTCTCAGGTTAACGCCCGATTCCCGCGCTAATTTGGGTTGCGGTGGTGGATGTTCCGATGCACCGTCACCATATAAGACGATCAAGGATGAGAGCCCCGCCGGGTCGATCGTGCAAGAAGCGTTGACGGGCGGGGGGCGAATGTGGTTCCACCCCTCTTCAAGACGGGGCGGAACCGGAAAACCCGGAACCATCAGGCCGGATCGACGATGCAAGAGACATTTGATATCACGACGCTCATTTTCCTCGCGCTCGCTGTCTTCGTGATCTGGCGATTGCGATCGGTGCTCGGCCAGAAGACTGGCCAGGAGCAGCCGCCGCAGGAGCCGTTCCGGCGCGGGGCCCCCCAGGGAAGCCGCGCGGATTCGGCTTCCGACGACAATGTCGTGCGCCTTCCCGGTGCCGAGCAGGCCGAGCAAAGGCTCGCTTCCGCAGATCGCTGGAAGGGAATCACCCAGCCCGGCAGCTCGGTGGCGAAAGGGCTGGACGAGGTGGTGCGCCATGAGGCGGATTTCGACCCCCGCGCTTTCCTGGAGGGTGCGAAGATGGCGTATGAGATGATCGTCGGCGCCTATGCCCGTGGTGATCGCGAAACGCTGCAGCAGCTTCTGGCGCGCGACGTTTACGAAGGCTTTGACCAGGCGATCTCCGAGCGCGAACAGCGCGGCGAGAGCGTCGAGACGACCTTCGTCGGCATCGAGAAGGCGGAACTGGTGGATGCGGAAGTGAAGAATCGCGTGGCACAGCTTACGGTGAAGATCGTCTCCGAACTCATCACGGTGACCCGCGACGGCGAGGGCAATGTCGTCGATGGCAGCCCGGAAGCCGTCGTTGACGTCACCGACGTGTGGACCTTCGCCCGCACGCTTGGCAGCGGCGATCCGACCTGGCATCTCGTGGCGACCGAAGCGGGGCAATGAGCCTTGCCCGGGTCATCGCCTGTGGTATCGGCCTTGTCCTGATGAGTGCGACGGCAGGTTCGGGTGGTGACGTTCCCGGCAACGTCGCCAATGGTGGTGTGCAGGTTTCCGGTGCCAGTCTGGAGGCGCTGACCTTCGCGTCGCTGGCCGGTTGGCCGGATGACGATCACGACGCGGCCTTCACAACGTTTCTGCGCAGTTGTCGCGCCTTGGGCGATGGCGCCCCGGCGCTGCGGCCTGCGGCGGAGACAGGTGTGCGGCTCGCGGCGGCTTGTGAAGCCGCGTTGCGCTGGGAGGGGACGGCGCGTGCCTATTTCGAGCGCCATTTCACGCCTCACCGTGTCCTGCCGGAGACGGGCCGGCCCTTCCTCACCGGCTATTACGAACCGGAATATGACGGTGCGCGCGAGGCCGATGCCACATTCTCGGCGCCGCTGCGGGCGCGCCCTTCCGATCACGTGCGCTTCGAGACGGGCGAAACGCCGCCGGGCTGGCCCGAAGGCCTGATCGCCGGGCGCCGTACGGCGGACGGATATCAGCCTTATCCGGATCGCGCGGCCATCGAGGACGGCGCTCTCGGGGATGCTGCCGCGCCGGTGGTCTTCCTGGGCCATCCCGCGGAGGCCTTCATCATCCACGTGCAGGGCTCCGCCCGGATCCGCCTCGCTGAAGGCGGTGTGATGCGCGTCGGCTATGCCGGACGCAACGGCCATCCCTATACGTCGATCGGGCGGCTCCTGGTGGAGCGCGGTCAGATGACCCGCGAAGAGATGAGCCTGGAGCGCCTGCTCGGCTGGCTGCAAGACCCGCAGAACGAGGCGCAGGCGCGCGCCCTGATGCGCGAGAACCGCTCCTACATCTTCTTTGCCGAAAATACGGGGCTAGCCCCGCAGGACGGTCCGGTCGGCGGAGCCGGCGTGCCTCTCACCCCGCATCGCAGTCTTGCGATCGATCGGGGCATCTGGCCATATGGCCTGCCTGTCTGGTTGCAGGGCGTGTTGCCCGATGCCGATGGCGCCGGGCAGCAACTGGCCCGCCTGATGATCGCGCAGGATACGGGTGCCGCCATTATAGGCCCCGCACGCGGCGACTATTTCACCGGTTCAGGTGCCCGGGCCGGCGATCAGGCCGGCTTCATCCGACACCGTCCGGATTTCGTGGTGCTGTTGCCGCGCCCGCCCGGGGAAGCCGACTGCAGGTGAAACGCGCTCAGCCGAATTCGCGCCGCAGCGCGGTTCCGTGCTGGTCCAGGGCCGGAACCGGGCCCAGTCTCGCGGACATGCCGTCGCACAGCGCCCCGGGGGCGAGCATGGTGACGGGGCCGGACGGCGTCTCGACGACGGCATGCCGGTTCTGCGGATGCGCTTTCAGATCCTCAAGGGTGGAGACGCGGCCATAGGCGATCCGGGCCTGCTCGAGGCCGGCGATCACCGCTTCGCGCGGCTGCTGCCCGAAAGCGGCGCGGATCAGCACATCGAGCTCCGGGCGATGGCGCACCCGCAGGGTGTTCGTGGAAAAACGCGGATCATCCGCGATCGCGGCATCCCCCAGAACGGCGGTGCAGAAGCTCAGCCATTCGGTTTCGTTCTGGATCGAGAACAGCACCGATTTGCCGTCGGCGCAGGTATAGTCACCGTAAGGAGCGATGGTCGGATGGTTCAGCCCGCAGCGTTGCGGGGTATGGCCGCCATAGGTGAATTGCAGATACGGCACATTCATCCAGTCCGCCAGCGCATGGTAGAGCGAGACCGCGACATGCCGGCCTCGCCCGGTGATGCCGCGCCCGATCAGGGCTTGCAGAATGCTCTGATAGGCGGTCATCCCGGCGGCTATGTCACAGACCGAGACGCCGGTGCGCGCGCGCCCCTCCGGCGTGCCGGTGATTTCCGAGAGGCCGCTCTCGGCCTGGACCAGCAGGTCATAGGCCTTGAGATCGCGATAGGGGCCCTCGTCGCCATAGCCCGAGATCGAGCAGGTGATCAGTCCCGGATTGGCCTCGCGCAGCGCCTGGGGATCGAAGCCGAGGCGGGACACGGCGCCGGGTGCGAGGTTCTGGATGAAGATGTCGGCCCGCTCCAGCATCCGTCCGAGCAGGGCCTTGTCCTCCGCGTCGCGCAGATCGAGGGCGATGGATTCCTTGCCCCGGTTGAGCCAGACGAAATAGGCGCTCTCACCGTTCACATAGCTGTCGTAGCGACGTGCGAAATCGCCTTCCGGGCGCTCGACCTTGATCACCCGTGCGCCGGCATCGGCAAGCCGGCTGGCAGCATAGGGGGCGGCCACGGCCTGCTCCAGCGAGACCACCACGAGCCCGGCGAGATCCTGATCGGGCAGGTGGGTGGCAGGATCCGGGAAGGGGGATTGTGACATCGGGAGCCTCGGCATTGCGTGAGGGCCTGCGCGTCCCGCACGGGTCGGGGTGCGGCGTGCGATACCCGGCTTTACCGCGACATCGCTGGTCAGACCAGCGTCAGCGTTGCAGACCGCCCGCGCGCCGATGCGCATCACATTCGCGTGCAGATGCCGCTTGGCCGCAGAGTCTGTGGCGTCTATTGCCAGTGAAGAGACAAAACCGGGGGTCTCATGGTCAGGCTCGTTATTTTCGATGTGGATGGTACCCTCGTGGACAGCCAGAACATCATCGTCGAGGCCCAAAGACGCACATTCCGCGCCCACGGCCTCGCGGCGCCCTCGCGCGAACGCTCGCTCTCCATCGTCGGGCTTTCGCTTCCGGAAGCCTTCACCGCTCTCGTGGGAGCCGATGGTCCGGTGCCGGCGCTGGTGGAGACCTACAAGCAGGTCTTCGGGGATCTGCGCCAGGACCCGGATTACGCCGAGCCCTTGTTTCCGGGCGCCGCGCAGACTCTGTCACGGCTGCGCCGGCGGCCCGATACACGTCTTGCCATCGCCACCGGCAAGAGCCGGCGCGGGGTGGCATACCTGATCGCGCGGCACGGTTTCGAGGAGCTGTTCGCCTCGATCCAGACCGCTGATGATGCACCCTCGAAGCCTCATCCCGGGATGATCCTCCAGGCCATGACCGAGGTCGGTGTGCAGCCGCAGGAGACGGTGATGATCGGCGATTCGACCTATGACATGATCATGACCCGCGCCGCAGACGCCATCCCGCTGGGGGTCTCCTGGGGCTACCACGCGCCCGAGCGCCTGCGCGAAGCCGGGGCAGCCGCGATCCTCGCGGATTTCCGCGAACTGATTCCGACGCTGGAAGAGGGCTTCCCGCCCCGGCGCTGAACCCGCCGGCGAGGGCGACGCAAGGGCGTTTCCGGTCATGCCGTTGGCAAAGTTTGCCAAAAGTTTTGACAAGCCTTGTCAGCCGGGGATATTTTGACGGGCGAGCAGGGAGTGAACAGCCATGGCCACGATGAACGTATCCCTGCCCGATCCGATGAAGGATTGGGTTGAAAGCCGCTCCAATGACGGGCGCTTCAGCAATGCCAGTGACTATATCCGCCATCTGATCCGCCGGGATCAAGAGCGGCAGGCCGCGCTTGCAGCCCTCCAGGCCGAGATCACCCTGGGGGTGGAGAGCGGCCCGGCCCGTCCGTTCGACCTGGCAGCCTTCAAGGCGCGCATGCGGCAGCCCCATGGCGGCAAGTGAGCTTACGGGCTATCTGTTCAAGCCACAGGCCGAAGATGACCTTGCGGCGATCTGGCGCTACAGCGCCGAAACATGGTCGGTGGACCAGGCCGATTTCTATATCGGCAAACTGATCCGGACGATCGAAACCCTGGTCGCCATGCCGACACTCGCACGAGTGCGCGACGAGTTCAGCCCGCCCATGCGCATTCATCCCGTCGCTGAACACCTAATCATCTATTCTATCGAGGGCGACCGGCTCGTCGTCGTCCGGATACTCGGGAGCCGCCGGAACTGGCGGGCCTTGCTGGGGGTGATCGATGGATGATCACCGGATAAGCCTGCCGCTTGCCCGCAAGCTTGTCCGCAAGGCATGCCCGTGCCAATCTCCGATGCGAATCGCGGCCTCACTCGGCGAGGCGCTGTGAGGGAGAATGGTCTCATGGAATGGGTATTGCTGGCCATCGTCGTCGCGCTGCTGGCCTGGGGCATCATCATCTATAACGGCCTCGTGGCCATGCGCCAGCGCACCACGCAGGCCTTCGCCGATATCGACGTGCAACTGCGCCAGCGCCACGACCTGATCCCCAATCTGGTGGAGACGGTGAAGGGCTATGCGTCGCACGAGAAAGAGACGCTCGACGCCGTGGTCAAGGCCCGCAACGCGGCTGCGAATGCGCATGGTCCGGCGGATCAGGCTGCGGCAGAGAATATCCTCAACGCCACGCTGGGCCGTCTGTTCGCGCTGGCGGAAGCCTATCCCGACCTGAAGGCGAACCAGAACTTCCTCGCCCTGCAGAGCGAATTGTCCAATGTCGAGGACAAGCTCGCCGCCGCACGGCGGTTCTTCAACAATGCCGTGGCCGAATACAACGCCGCCATCGAATCCTTTCCGGCGGTGCTGTTCGCCCGCTCGATCGGTTTCTCAGCGCGCGAATATTTCGATATCGGCGAAGCCAGGCGCGAGACGCTGCAGACGGCGCCGGAAGTGAAATTCTGATCCAGAGAACGCGATCCGGGGCGCAGCTGGTGATCGCCGCACCCCGCGACGGCGCCGGAGGATGATGCGGTGTTTCCCGCTTTTGGTCTCTATTCGCATATCCAGGCCAATCGCCGCCGCTCGATCGCCCTGCTTCTGGGCCTGTTCTTTCTCGTCTACGTGATCGTCTTCGCCGGCGCGCTGGCCCTGCGCGGCATGGGCGAGGGTCAGTTCGACAGCCTCTCGATGAACCTCCGCGGCGCCTATGGCGACATGCTCTATGCCGCGCCGATCGCGACGATCGGGGTGCTGGCCTGGATTTTCATCGCCTATTTCGGCCATCAGAAACTGATCGACGCCGTCACCGGCGCGCATGAAATCAGCCGTCAGGACGATCCGCGTCTCTATCGCATGCTGGAGAACCTGTGCATCTCGCGCGGCATGGCCACGCCGAAGCTGAAGATCATGGAGACGGATGCGCTCAACGCCTTCGCCTCTGGCCTCGAGGAGAAGCAATATACCGTCACCCTCACGCGGGGTCTCGTCGAGCGGCTGGAGGATGACGAGATCGAGGCTGTGATCGCGCATGAACTCACGCATATCCGCAACGAGGATGTGCGGATGATGGTGATCGCGGTGATCATTGCCGGCGTCGTCTCCTTCGCCGGGGAATTGCTCTTCCGCTCGCTGCGCTATGGCGGGCGCATGCGGCTGCTCTCTGGCGGGATGCGGCGCGGTGGCGGGCGCGGCGGCGGACGTGCCGGGGGCGGTGCGGCTGTCGCGCTGCTGGTGGCCGCCGCGATCGTGCTGGTCGCCTGGCTGCTCTCGCTGGTGATCCGCTTCGCCCTGTCGCGCTCGCGCGAATATCTCGCCGATGCCGGCGCGGTCGAACTCACCAAACGCCCGGATGCGATGATCTCGGCGCTTTTGAAGATTTCGGGGCGCGCCGAGATGCCCAAGACGCCGTCGAGCATCATGGAAATGTGCATCGAGAACCCGCGCTCCGGTTTCACTGCGCTGCTGGCCACCCATCCCGCGATAGAGGATCGTGTCGCGGCGCTGGAGCGCCATGCCGGCGGGCGGCGTCCGCCACCGGACAAGCTGACCCTGCGCCCCAGCGCGGCGGAGTTGCTGGCGCAAGAGAAAGCGGCGCAAGAGAAGGCAGCAGAAGGCGCTGCTCAGCAGGGTGGGCGTAACACACCACCCTTCCCGCCCACGCCCTGGAGCGGCCTTCCCGGCATGCCGGGCTCGGGCTCCGACGGTGATGGCGGCGGCAATGCCGCCCCGACGCCATGGAGCGGCAACAGTCCCTGGGGCAAGAACTGAGCGGTGTGGCTCCAAAAACGGCAGGCCTCATTTCGCAATTGCCCATCGCTCCGGATGCGGCGCGTCGCTAATCTGCCCGTCAAATATCATGCACGAGCGCGGCGCGCGCCGAGGGGAGAGGAACGATGTCGAAATTTGCACTGGTGACGGGTGCGGGAACGGGTGTCGGGCGCGCAGCAGCGCTGGCTCTGGCCGGGGATGGCTGGAACGTGACGCTGGCGGGTCGCAGGCCGGAGCCGCTGGAGAAGGTCGCCGGGGAAGTCCGCGCACTCGGGTGCGAGGCGCTGGCCATGTCGACCGATGTCGGGGATCCGGATTCCGTGGGCGCCCTGTTCGAGGCCCATCAGAAGCGCTTCCCGCGGCTCGATCTGCTCTTCAACAATGCCGGCACCGGCGCACCCGCCGTTCCCGTCGAGGATCTGCCCTTCGAGAAGTGGAAGGCGGTGGTGGACGCCAATCTGACGGGGACTTTCCTGTGTGCGCAATGGGCGTTCCGGATCATGAAGGCACAAAGCCCGAAAGGGGGCCGGATCATCAATAACGGCTCGATCTCGGCCTATGCGCCGCGTCCCAATTCGATCGCCTATACGGCCACGAAACACGCCGTCTCCGGCATCACCCGCACGCTCTCCATGGATGGCCGCAAACACGATATCGCCGTCGGCCAGCTCGATATCGGCAATGCCGAGACCGATCTCGCCCGGCGCATGGCCGACGGGGTGTTGCAGGCCGATGGTTCGGTCAAGGCCGAGCCCTTGATGGATGTCGAGCACGCCGGCAATGCGGTGGCGCATATGGCGAGCCTGCCACTGGACGCCAACGTGCTGTTCATGACGGTGATGGCCACGAAGATGCCGTTTGTCGGGCGGGGCTGAGCCCGGGGGCATCACGCCGTTACGGGTATGGTCTCTCCGAAAATCGCCTCGAAGCGGGCGCGCAGCACCGCGTCCACTTCCGGCATGCTCACCGGGTAGCCAAGATCGACGAGGCTCGTGACACCGTGCTCGCTGATGCCGCAGGGCACGATCCCGGTGAAGTGGTCGAGATCCGGTTCCACGTTCAGGCTCACGCCGTGAAAGCTCACCCACCTACGCACGCGGATGCCGATCGCGGCGATCTTGTCCTCGACCGTGGGCCCCTTGTCCGGGCGGCGGACCCAGACACCGACGCGGTCGTCCCGGCGTTCGCCGCGAATGTTGTAATGCGAAAGCGTCGTGATCAGCCATTCTTCCAGCGCGCCCACATAGCGGCGCAGATCGGGGACCCGCCGGTTCAGATCGAGCATGACATAGGCCACGCGTTGTCCCGGCCCGTGATAGGTGTATTGCCCGCCGCGTCCGGCAGTGAAGACGGGGAAGCGCCCGGGCGTGACGAGATCGCTCTCGCGCGCGGAGGTGCCGGCGGTGTAGAGCGGCGGGTGCTCGAGCAGCCAGACGCATTCGCGCGCCTCGCCGGCGGCGATTCGCGCCGCGCGCGTCTCCATGGCGGCCAGCGCCTCGGGATAGGGAACGAGCGCGTCGCTCACCACCCAGTCGACCGGCGGGGAACCGGAGGCGGGAAGCAACGGAATGCTTGCATCTGCACGGGCGTTAACCAATGGTTCACCCTGTTCTGATCAGGTTGGGGTCACGATCGCCCTTTATCTAAGGCAGTCGAGGATGCGCGTCCATCGGGCCGGTTCACGGTGACGCGCCCGGTGAATGAAAGCGGGGCCAAGGTGCCGAGTATTGATGCTCTCGATGTCGATCTGAAAATCGTTCTGGGGCGGCGCCAGATGCCGGTCCACATGCTGCTGCGCATGGGGCGCGGTGCCGTGATCGAGCTGGATCAGAGTGACAACGACACGGTCGAGATCCTCGCCAACGATCATCCGATCGCGCGTGGCCAGATCATCGTCACCGGCACACGCATCCAGGTCGAGATCACCGAGATCATCCCCAAGCCCACCTTGGTGCGGGAGAAGGGCGTCTCCATCGGTGACGGCGCCGTGGCGGCCGAGGCCGCTGCCGAGGCGCCCTCCGAGCAGGCCTGAGCCGCCTCCCGCGCAGGGGCGAGCCGCCTCCCGCGCAGGGAGGGACGAGACGGTCTACTGCACCACCAGATCCGCTTGCAGGGCGCCCGCCGTCTTGATCGCCTGAAGAATGGCGATGATACCCATGGGCTTGAGTCCGATCTGGTTGAGCCCGCGCACCAGCGTCTGCAGATCCGCGCCACCGATGATCGCGAGCTGGCCGCCGGTCTCCTCCGCTTCGATCTCGGTATCGGGAAGGATGACCGTCTCCCCCTGGCTGAACGGATTGGGCTGATCGGCGAAGGGGCGCTCGGTAATGCGCACCGAAATGTTGCCATGAGTGACCGCGACAGTGGAAATCTGCACGTTCTGGCCAATCACCACGGTGCCGGTGCGCTCGTCGATCACCACCCGCGCCGGTGTATCGGGCGTGATGGTCAGTTCCCCGACTTCGGCGAGAAACCGCATCGGGCTCACCTGTTCGGGCTGGCGCAGGAAGACAGAGCGGAAATCACGCTCCACGGCGGTGCGTTCACCCCAGCGGGCGAGGGAATAGTCGTTGATGGCGTCGGCGATGGCGACGGCAGTGCGGAAATCCGGATTGCGCAGTTCCAGCAGCAGGCTGCGCATGTCGCGGAACTGGTCCGGCAATTCCCGTTCTATCAGGGCGCCATTGGGCACCCGCCCCGCCGTCGGGACGCCCTGGGCGACGAGCGCCGCGTCGCCTTCTGCCTCGAAGCCGGAGACGGAAATCGCGCCCTGGGCCACCGCATAGATCTGCCCGTCCCCGCCCATCAGCGGCGTCACCACCAGCGTGCCGCCCATCATGGAGCGGGCATCCCCGAGGGATGAGACGGTCACGTCGATACGCGTGCCGCGTCCGGCGAAGGGTTGCAGATCGGCGGTGACAATCACGGCGGCGACGTTGCGTGCACGCAGGGTGACATCGACATTCACACCCATCCGGTCGAGCATCGAGCGCAGGGATTGCTCGGTGAAGGGGGAATTGCGCATGGTGTCGCCGGATCCCGGCAGGCCGATCACCAGCCCGTATCCCACGAGCTGGTTGTCCCGCATGCCCTTGAGGGAGGTGACGTCCTTGACGCGCACTCCGCCCTCGCGACCGGCATCCGCATGGGCCGTGGCCAGGCCTGCCACTGAATGGAGCGCCACCGGGCCGTGACCAGAAGCGGCAAGGGCAACGATGACGAGACAGGTGAGGATCCAGCGGCGCATCGTCACTCTCCGACCCGCAGGCTGCCATCGGCCTGCACCTTTCCGATGATGGTGACGCCGCTGTCGAGGTTGCGCGCGCGCAACCGATCTCCCAGCGAACCGGCTTCGAGTGCCGAGGCGGCGCCTATGATGGTCAGGCCGTCTTCCGAGAACACCACCTGGACCGGCGCTCCGCGTTCGACCAGACGCGGCTCCTCGACAGCGTTGCGCGGAATCAGCTGCCCGGGTAGCAGGGTACGACGTGCCACCTTGCCGGTCAGGACGCGCGCATCCTCGATCACCGGCAGGTGGCCGATGGCATGCGCCGAGAAGGCACGGTTCTCGATCACCCCTTCCTTGATAGTCTCGCCGGGATAGATCGTGATCGTCGGAACCGGCATGGCCTCGCCGTTGCCGCGCTCCCTTGCCTGCGCGCCGGCAAGGCCGGTGGTGAGAATCAGGCTGGCGGCAAACGCGGCACAAAGGGCGGCGGCGCCGGGTGGACGGGCACGCGGCATCGGGCTTTCTCCCTCATTGATTCAGGGGCCGGACGACCCCCTTGCTGGCAAATCCTGCTGGGTTACCTTCGGCGGATCGCCTCATCGGATCCCCTTGGAGACGGTGCCGGCCATGTCGTCGGCGGCCTGGATCACCTTGGAGTTCATCTCATAGGCGCGCTGCGCCGAGATCAGCTCGGTGATCTCCTTCACGGGATCGACGTTGGAGCTCTCCAGATAGCCCTGATGCAGGCTGCCATAGCCGGGATCGCCGGGTGTGCCGACGACGGGCTGGCCGGAGGCGATGGTCTCGCGGTAGAGATTGCCGCCGAGCGGCTCGAGGCCGGTCTCATTGGCGAAATTGGCCAGTGTCAGCTGCCCGAGTTCCTCAAGCTGCATCTGTCCGCCGATCTGGGCGAAGACCTGGCCCGATTCGTTGACCACGACATCCACCGTGTTCTCCGGGACGATGATGGCCGGTTCGACGAGATAGCCCTCGATTGTCACTAACTGACCCTCGGCATTTGTGTTGAAGGCGCCGGCGCGGGAGAACAGGACCTCGCCTTCCGGTCCCTGGACCTGGAACCAGCCCTGGCCGTTGATGGCGAGATCGAGCTTGTTGGCGGTGTTCGTCAGCGCGCCCTGCATATGCAGGTTGCGAATGGCGGCGGCTTTCACCCCGAGCCCGATCTGGGCTCCTTCGGGGATCGCCGCCTGGCCGCCACGCATCGGCACGCCCTGGAGCCGCTCCGCCTGATAGAGCAGGTCGGTAAATTCCGCGCGGGCGCGCTTGAAGGCCGTGGTGTTGATATTGGCGATGTTGTTGGCGATGACCTCGACGTTCATCTGCTGGGCATTCATGCCCGTGGCGGCGATGGCGAGCGCGCGCATGGCGGATTCTCCTCAGATCTGCATCCGGCTGATTTCCTGGTAGGCCTGGACCACCTTGTCGCGCACGGCGATCGCGGTGTTCAGGCTCTGCTCGGCGCTCATCACGGCCTCGACCACCTGCTGCACCGTGGCTTGCCCCTGAAGCCCCTTGATCGAGGTCGTCTCGGCGGCCTTGATATTGTCGATCCCGTTCATGGCGACCTGCGACAGGACCTGCGAGAAATCCGTGCGCGGTGCCGGTGGGGTGAAGCCCGTGACGGGGGCGCTTCGGGCGACCATGTCTGCTGGCCCGGAAAATCCGGTGACGCCCGAAAGACTTGCTCCCGAAAGACTTGCGCCTGGAAGACTTGCGATGGCATCCATCATCATGAACTCCTCAACAGATCGAGTGTGGCGTTGACCATCGAGCGGGCGCGCTTGATCATCTGGAGATTGGCTTCATAGGAGCGGTTGGCCTCGCGCAGATCGGCCATCTCGGTGAGCATGTTGACATTGGGCAGCTTGACATTGCCGTTCGCATCCGCGGCGGGATGCGAGGGATCGTGCTCGATACGGAAGGGCGAGCGGTCGGTCCCGACATTGCGGATGCCGACGAGCTCGGCGCCCAGCGCCCGGTCCATTTCCCCCCTGAAGCTGATGGTCTTGCGCCGGAAGGGGTCCGAGCCGGGTGTCGCGCCGGTCGACTGGGAATTGGCAAGGTTCTCGGAAACGATCTGCAGCCGCTTCGTCTGGGCCTGGAGCCCGGAACCGGCAATGCGCGATACGGAGGCGAGCGGGTCGAACATCGGCTTATCCCTTCACGCTCATCAGGATCATGCGATGAAAGGACTTGATGATGCTGGTCGAGAGCGCGTGTTCACGCGCCACCGAGCCGGCCTTCATCAGTTCCTGTTCGACATTGACGCTGTTGCCGGAATGCGTGATGCCCCAGGAATCGGCCTTCTTGCCCCGGACCTGCCGGGCGCTGGCGTCGCGTTCCAGATGGGAGGGATCGGTCGCGGCCATGTGCAGCCGCGTTTTGTCCATCACGTCCTTGAAGGGCTGGATATCCCTGGCCCGGTAGCCGGGTGTATCCACATGCGAGATGTTCTGCGCGATCGTCGCCTGACGCGTGGATAACCACGCATTTTTTTCCGAGGCGAGACTGAACAGATGAATTGCTTCCACGACGGGCCTCCCCTGTTGTCGTGAAAGCAGACTAGGCGGGCTGGCTTGCGTCAGGCTTGAGCGCCCGCCGCAGTTCGCAAAGGTGATCTGCGGCGGGTCGTCCGTCGTCAGTGCGTCATCAGGACCGGAACGGTCATGCTGGCGAGAATGCCGCGCGTGGCGCCGCCGAGGACCAGTTCGCGCATGCGCGAATGCCCGTAACCGCCCATCACGATCAGATCGGCGCCGTTATCGGCGGCATGGGACAGGATCGTATCGGAAACGCTGCCGACATTGGTCAGCATGCGGGATTCCGCCGTGATGCCGTGACTGCCCAGCACCCTGGCGAGCCGCTCGCCGCGGGTACGCTCTGCTTCGGCACCGGTAGACACGCCCACAACCTCGACCTTGCCCGCCTTTTCCAGCAGCGGCATGGCGGCGGTAACGGCCTTGGCCGCAGTGGCACTTTCGTCCCAGGCGACGATGACCTTGTCGAGTTTCATCGCTTCACGCTGGATGTAGGGGACGACAAGCATCGGGCGTCCCGAGCCGAACAGGATAGCCTCGACGAAGAGGGGCCCGCCTTTCTCGCGATCCTCACCGGGCTGTTCGATCACGGTCAGGTCGTAATAGCGTGCCAGACGCTCCAGCTGGATGGCGGTACGGTCCATCATCCCCTGAAGCATGAAGCCATCGACTGCCACGCCCGCTTCTGCGGCCTGGGCTTCGTAAGCATTCAGACGCGCCTGCGCCTCCTCGCGACTGGCGGCCCGGGCCTGGTCGAGCACGTCGGACGGCATTTCCGGGATCACATAGCTCGGTATCGCGGGGTCGATTGCGATAGCTGCGGCGCGCGTCTGCGCGCCGAAGAATTTGGCGACTGAAGCCGCGTAGGGCCCCACGGTTTTCGCTTCCGGGGCGAGAACGACGAGAAGTTCCTTGTAAGACATCCGCTTCTTCCTCCTGTGACCGGTTGCCTCGGCTTCCCGGCCGTATTCTTGTGCATTCGATCATGGGCGAGCATGTCGCGCCGGTGCAAGCTTTGCATTGATCTTTCGCAACGCGCTGCGAACACACGGGTTCCCGCGCTGACGACAGCCCGGGTCCGCCCGGATCAGCCGGAGAAGCCGGCGCGCACCAGCACCTGGGCCGCCCGCGTGAAGCTGTCGCGCGGGATCGGCTTGCCGATCTTGCCGTTTTCGGCCAGCATCGCGAAGAGTTCCGGGTCATCGATGACGGCGGCGCCGGTTTCCGCAGCAGTTTCACGCATGCGGGCCTCGTTATCGGCCAGCCCCTTGGCGGCGACGATCGGCACTCCGGACTGTTCGGGCTTGTAGGCGACACCCATCACGCCGCCCGGTCCGGCCACCCAAAGATTGGCGGCTTTCGGGCCGACGAGGCCCGCAGTATCGGACATTTCCTTCTGGACGCGCTTGCGCTCGCCGCGCACATGCGGATCCCCGAAGGATTCCTTCATTTCCCGCTTCATCTCGGTCTGCGTCATCATATTGTCGCGCATGAAGAGAATACGCGAGACAACAAAATCGATCGCTGCAAAGATAATGATCATGAATACAGCAAGAAGTACGATAACCAGCATGACCTGGGAACCGACATCAAATACACATCCCATTCCACAGGTGGGAGACCAGATAATATCATTGATGTAAATTCGGAAAACAAAATAAATCAATATTATAAATATGACTGATTTCGCAGTGCTCTTTAACAGATCGACAATGCTCTTGAGTGAAAAGATGTTTGTTATACCTTCTGCCGGGTTGAATTTTCCGAAGTTTGGGGCAAGGGATTGCATAGTGAAGAGGAATCCCCCGGAGTCGATCATCGTTGCAACAAGCGATGCGGTAATCGCAATGCCAATGACCGGAAGAACCATCCACAAGATCAGGTTCGTCATCATGCTGACCGCACGCGACATCCGGTCTGCAAAGGGTGTCGGGTCAAAAACCGGGTTCTCGATGAATGCGATCTCGAAACTGTCGAGAATCATGTCGAGGTTAAGAAAGACGTAGGCCAGAACAGCGAGCAGGACGAACGCGCTGGTGATTTCCCGGCTGCGCGGGATCTGGCCCTGCTCGCGCATCTGGCGCAGTTTCTGCGGTGATGCTTCGAGTGTTGCTTCTTCGGAATCGTCCTTGTTGGCCATGGCTTACTCCGCAAGCCTGTCGAGGCGCAGAAAATTCCGGGCGAAGGCGACCAGATTCTGCCAATCGTCGTTCATGTATTCCTGTAGAAATATAGCGTATAGTGGAATGAACGCGCACACGCATAGGTTTTTAAGGATTGTCGCAAAGTCATTGATCTCGATTTGTTGTGCCATCTGGTTGGCGAAGACGAGCGAGAGATCAATCGCGATCATGGCGATCATGACCGGGCCCGAGATGATCACCCCGATCAGGAACATGTGTGTCAGGAGCCCTCCGATCGCCTTGACCGTCTCGATCCCCACAGGCGGCAGGGGCTGCGTCACATCGAGCAGGAGATAGCTTTCGTAGATGATGTCGATGATCAGTTCGAGCCCGCCCGCGGCGATGAAGATAGCCAGCGAGGCGTAGAGCAGCACCAGGCCCGTCAGCGAGTTCTCGTTGGCGTTGACCGGATCGGCGACGTTGGCCATGCTCGCCCCGCGCGAGACGTCGATCACGTCACCGGCGGTCTGGATGCCCCAGAAGGGCAGGGCGATCAGACAGCCGATGAAAAGGCCGACGATGAATTCCTTGGCCATCAACAGCCCGTAATCCCAAAGCGTCGGCGTCTCGATCGCCAGCAATTGCGGCTCGATGATCGGGATCAGCGGCATGGCCAGAACGAGGGCGAGGGTGGCGCGGATGGTGCCGCGCACATTCAGGGCGGTGAAGAGCGGGAAGATCTGCAAGACGGCGATGATGCGCACAAAACCCATCGCGAAGGCGATCCCCGTCACCATGTAGCGTTCGAGCCATGCGGTGAGGATGGCATCGGCTTCCATGATCAATTCACCGCGTCATGGTATGGAACGAGGCGAAGATGTTGCGTGAATATTCGTACAGGGGACCGGACATCGGTACGCCGCCGATGATCAGCACGCCCAGAATCACGATGATCTTCACGAGTTGCGGCAGGGTCTGGTCCTGAATCTGCATCGCGGCCATCAGGATCGCCAGCACCACCCCGACCACCATGGCCGCGATCATCGGCGGCGCCACGATGATCAGCCCGGTCATGAAGCTGTCGAAGATCTGCTGGACGAGACTGGAAGAACCCATGTCACGCTCCGGGTACGTAGGACAGGACGAGGCCCTGGAGCAGGCGCGACCAGCCGTCGATGAAAACGAAGAGCAGGAGCTTCAGCGGCGTCGAGATGATGGTCGGGGAGAGCATCGACATGCCCATGGCCACGATGATGACGCTGACGACGAAATCGATCACGAGAAAGGGCAGATAGAGCAAAAAGCCGATCTCGAAGGCGCGAGTGAGTTCCGAGATCAGGAAGGCGGGCAGGAGCACCACGATATCATCGGCCGTGGCTGTCACCTCCACCTCGTACTGTCCCCACAGCAGTGCGGTGGTCTCGATGAAGAAATCCGTTGCCTCGGGACGTGAATGCACCTGCAGGAAGTTCTTGAGCGGGATGATTGCCTCTGCGTAGATGGCCTCGAAATCCCCGATCGTCGCGTAACTCTGGGATGGGTCTGTGATGATCGCGTACATTTCGCGCAGGACCGGCGCCATGATGAACAGCGTCAGCACGATGGCCACGGTGTTGATCAGCACGCCCGGTGGAGTCTGCTGGATGCCCAGCGCATTGCGCACCAGAAACAGCACGATCGAGATCTTGGCGAAGCTGGTCGCGGCCACGACGAGAAAGGGAATGACGGCGATGATCGCCGATAGGACGATGAGCGAAAAATAGGTCGGGATCGCCAGATTCGTCATCGTGCCAGCTTCGAGACCCTCACACCGATGGCCTCGCCCACACGGACCAGCTCTCCGGTGCCGACCCGCTTGCCGTTGGCCAGAATATCCACGCTCTGCCCCAGCGGCTTGCCGAGTTCGAAGACGTATCCTGCCTGCAGTGTTTCCAGTTCGGCCAGGGGGGTCTCCATCCGGCCCAGCTCGAAAACGATCTGGACGGGAACCTCGTCGATACTGCCGCTGCGGGCGGGCTGATTGGGGTCTGCGGATTGGTCGGTCACGCGCGCATCCGTGGAATAGAGGAATGTGGTCGCATCCAGAGGTCGTAACAACGGGCCGTCGAGCGCAGGCTTGATCGTCGTCCAGGTGCAGGTCTGGGCGAATCGCTCGGCGACAACTGCAACTATTTTTTGAAAACTTAAGGTAGTATCGTCAAGCGTAATTCCACATCCGGGCTCCAGAAGTGCGAATTCCGACAAGCTCAGGCTGGTCCGACCGCAGCGGAAGGCGATGCTGGTCGTCAATCCTTCAACGGGCTGGCGCCGAATCGGCGTGGCGAGAAAGGCCGCGGTGATTCGTTCACGCTCGAGCGCATGGCAGATGAGCCCGGCAGGCAGCGGCATCTCCGCACCGGATATCTGCATCGAGAAGACAAAATCGCATGCCCGATCGACGGGCGCATCGCGGGAGACCGCGACCACGGAAATCTCCGCCCGGACAGCATGGGACAGACGGTCGAGCAGGTCGTTTTCCAGCGCATCCACCAGCAGCGCCCGGTCGGCCGCATCGAGGGCGCTGTCGTCGAGCATGGGATAGGCGCCCTGCAGGGAGGCCAGCAGGACGTCGTCTGGCAGCCACAGGGTAGCGGGACGCTCGGCACAGAGCAGGTCGATGCGGGCGAGGGGGCCGTTCCAGCCTCGCATCATACCGGGATCGGCGAGAGACAGTGTGACATCACCGATTCCCGTCCCGAGTCCGAGGGGGTCGCGCAAGCGGGCGAGCTTGCGCGACTCGCGCGCGGCTCTCGCATCGATTGGAGGGAGATCGATCGGGCGGGCGGCGCCGGCATCGACGCGGCGGGCTATGGCATTCATGACGTCTTCCAGCGTGGTTTGGGCGGTGCTTCGGCCTGGAGTTCTTCCTGCAACTCGGCCTCTTTCGCCTCCTTCTCGGCGAGGTGTTCATCGACATGGTCTAGTTGCTCGACGGCGCGCTCGGCGTCGCGCAGGGCCTGCTGTTTCTGGCTGACGACGCCCTGTTGCTTGCCGAACTCCGTCCTTATTCTGGTGAGTTCCTGATTCAGCGTCCTGTAATGCGCCGTATAGGCGTCTGCGAGGGCTTTCGCGCGCTCGATTTCGGCAATGGTCAGGGCGCTCCCCGCACCATGCAGTGGTGCCTTGGCCTGTCCGATCGCCTCGTAAGTGGCCTGTGCTTCCTTGCGCCGCTCCTCGAAGGTTTCGCTGATGCGCGCGAGTTCCTGCTGCGCCTCCTGCAATTCCTTGCGGCGTTCCTTGCTGCGCAGGGTTCTGATCATTTTCAGTTGTGCGAGCTTTTCACGCATCATCGACCTGTGATCTGCCGCATGCGGGTGATGGTCTCATTGAAGCGGGCGATCTCGCCAGGCTTCTGCTTCAGGAAGGCCTTGATGTGGTCAATCTTGGCGACGGCTTCATCGTTGAGCGCATCGGCGCCTTTCTTGTATTCACCGACCTGGATGAGCAGCTCGATCTCCTGATAACGGGCATAGAGCTCGCGCATGCGACCGGCCGCATTCCGGTGTTCGGGACTTGTGACCTCGTTGAACAGGCGGCTTTTCGAGGTCATCACGTCGATGGCCGGGTAATGGACCTGTGCGGCGAGCTTGTCGGAGAGTACGATATGGCCGTCGAGGAGAGACTTGACCTCTTCCGCCACCGGGTCGGAGCTCATGTCCCCCTCCACCAGCACGGTGTAGAAGGCGGTGATCGAACCGACGGCCGCGGGCCCCGCACGCTCCACCAGCAGCGGCAGCGTGGAATAGACCGAGGGCGGAAAGCCTCGCCGACCGGGCGGTTCCCCGGCAGAGAGGCCGATCTCGCGCAGGGCGCGCGCAAGACGCGTCACCGTATCGACGAAGAGCAGCACCCGCATGCCCCGGTCGCGAAAATGCTCGGCCACGGCGGTGGCCGTGAGCGAGGCCTGCATGCGCTCCACCGAGGGGCGGTCGGAGGTAGCCACGACGATCACCGAGCGCGCCCGGCTCTCCTTGCTCAAGGCGTGTTCGAGGAAATCATTGACCTCGCGACCGCGCTCCCCCACCAGGGCCACCACCGTGACGTCGGCATCGCAGCGCATCACGATCTCCGACATCAGTGTCGATTTGCCACCGCCTGCCGTGCCGAAAATCCCCATCCGCTGGCCGACACCCATGGTCAGGAGCGAATCGATCGAGCGGATGCCGATCTCCATCGGCGTCTTGATCGGCGCGCGCGTCATCGGATCGGGCGCCTGGTTCGCAATCGGGCGACGTTCCGCCTCCGGGCCGGCGCGCGGCGGTTCGGCGCTACCGCCCCAATCCATGAAGTTGCCCAGTGCATCGATCACGGTGCCCAGCAGATGATCCCCGCAGGTCACCATCGGCGGGCGTCGCAACCCTACCACCTCCGTGCGCAGCGAGAGACCGGAGGTCCCGCCATAGGGGGCGAGGAAGGCGGTGGCGTTGTCGAGGCCGACCACCTCCGCATAGCGGGTCTGTCCGCTTTCCGGGTCGCGCAACTCGCACAATTCTCCGACTTCCGACCCGGGCAGTTCCGCGCGGATCAGCGGCCCGGTCACGGCCAGCAGGCGACCGGAGGAGCGGCGCGTATCAATGCCCGCGACGAGCTTGTGCAGCTTGGCGAGCTTCTCGGGCATGCCCTGTTTCGAAGCGCGCCCCCCGTCCGGCGGGGAATCCGGCCGCGTGCCTGGTCCTGCCTCCGTCTTCCGCGCCGGGGATATGTCCTGGTCGAGCGTCATGGATCACCGTTTGCCGTGCAGCATCTCCGGAAGGTCGCGTGGTTGCCCTGCATGGTCATGCTTCCAGATTCTGCAGACCGGCCTTGAGCCGTGACAGCTGCTGGCGCAGGCCGACATGGATGCGGCCCTTCGGGGTTTCCAGAATGGTCTCTCCGGCCTTCAGCAGGGGATCCGGCTCGACGGACCTGATTTCCGGCCAGGACGGGCTCATGGGCAATTGCCGCAGCCCCTCTTCGATCAGCGGCAGATCCTCCGGCGAGACACGCAGGCTGACCCATATCTCCGCCGCCGCATCCTCGATCGCCCGCTTGACGCAACGCATGGCGAGATCGCGCTCGTCCATCTGGCCGAGGATCTGTTCCACGCCCGCGATGATGATATCGGCGAGTTCCTCGTCCGATGCAGCCAGACGCTGCCGGACCCGGTCCACCGCATCGATCAGCTCCCCCAGCGCCTCGTTGCGCCCGCGATCATAGCCTTCACGGTAGCCCTTGCTGCGCGCCTCGTCCTGAGCTGCGCCGACTTTATCAGCATATCCGCGGTGCAATTCCAGAGCCTTGTTGAGGAAGTCGCTGGCCTGCGAGGCCGTCTTCATGTCCTGGGGCGAGAGGATCTTCTGCTCGGGAACGAGCGCCGGCGGATCGGGAAGCGGCGGAGGCTCGGGCCGGGGCGCTGGCGGCCCGGATGGCTGCCGGGCGGATGCTTCCGGCTGCGGCGACTGCGTCTGCGGTGATTGTTGCTGCGGCTGCTGTTGCGCGTGTTGTCCTTGCGCGGCAAAGCCCGGTCGGGGCGGAGCAGTCGTTCCCGGCTGCGTTGCCGTCTGCGTTTCGGTCTGGGTTTGCCCCGGTTGCTCCGGCGGGCGCGGGGGCTGTCGGGCATGGGTGCCGGCTTGGCTCGGGTATCCCGGCGCGGGGGCGCGGGATGCCGGCGCGCGCAAAGCCGCTCCGGATGGCGCACTGTCGGCAGCCGTACCGGGGGTCGGGTGAGACGCGGCAGACGCTGGCCCCGGTGCTGCCGGTCTGCCCGGACTTGTCGGCATGCCGGGCCTCGCAGGCATGCCGGGGCTTGCAGGCATGCCGGGGCTTGCGGGTCTGCCGGGGCCTGGGAGTGTGCCGGAGCTTGCAGGCATGCCTGCCGGTGCGTTTTGCGGGTTCGCCGATGCCGCCGGAGCGCCGCTGGGCGGTCCTGCGGGGGTTGGCGGGGGTTGATAGGGTGGTGGCGGGCGGCGCTGTTGCTGGTGCTGGGAATTGCCGCCGGAGCCCTGTTGCTCGCTCATGCCACGCTCCTGTCATTGTCGTCTTCACCGGATGCAGGCGGCGAGGTCGCATCATGTCCAGCAACGGTGTCGTCAGTATTTTCCGCGTCCGCGTCACGACGCCATTCATGCTCCTGACGCGCGATGCTGTCGGGGTCGGTTCCCGTCGTGGCATTGTGATGCATATCGGGATTCGCCACAGTCGGCGGCGCACCCTTCTCGCGGATATGCGCAAGCGCGCGCGCTGCCAGGGTCGGCAGCCCGGTGATCACGGCATCGAAGCGATTCTCCATATCGCGTGTCGCCAGACTGACGGGGAGGCCGAGCATCAGGGCGATGCAGGCAGCAGCCGGGTGGCCATGCGCGGCCAGCGCCCGGACGAACAGCCGCTGATCGGTCTCGCTGGGCGGTTCTCCCGTGATGACGTCGCGCAGGGCCCGTGCACTGTCTCGCAGAAGGGCGCGCTGGGTCAGCGCGAAGCTCAGGGGCTCCTCGCCATAGCTGGCGGCGAGCGCCCGCATGCGCGCGCGCGGCAGGATACGTGGCGTATCGGCGAGGCGGAGCGTGGTGGCGAAGAGATAGATGCCGTAGACCAGTTCGCGCAGGTCATCAGGCAATTCCCTTGCTGCAACCACCTGCAGGCGGGTCAGGCCGATGCGTCGGCGCAGATGCAGCGCAAAGCGCCGGCGCAGGGCCGGTCTGGCCCCGTTCAGGGAACTGATGGCCGATTCGGGCAGGCCGAGCAGATCCGCGATGCGCTCGTGGCCGAGAACGGCAACCAGCGTATCCGGGTCCTCGCAGGCCCCGCGCAGAAGCGCGCCCACACGGCGATGGCGGGGATGGGCATTGCGGACGGGCTCGCTTGCCCCCGCCGCCGGTCGTGCGGTGCTGGGGGCGGGCTTTCCGGGTGATGCCGCGCCGGTCTCGGGGGAGGCCGCATTCATGGTGCGGGCGCTCCCGAAGCGAAGCGCTCACGCCAGGCGAGCAAGCCGCCTCCCGCCGCCATCAGAGCCGCGACCGCCCAGAACAGATAATGCATCGACCCGCGGGCGTCCTCGGCTTCCTCCGCGCTGACCGGCGCGATGGCGCCTTCCTTGGAAACGGGCGCGAGGCGTGGCAGTTCGCGTGCATCCGACACCGCCCCGATGGCGGGCGTCTCCCCCAGTGCCGAGGTGAAGAAGGAGACGGAGACGTCGCGGAAATTCATGCCCTGGACCGCATTGGTCACCAGCATGCGCACCCGCGTCGCCAGAGCCTCGGTATCGAGCCCCGCCGCGTGGTGAATCAGGATTGCCGCCGAAGGCGGGTTGACGGGCTGGCCGCGCAGGTCGAGATCGGGCAGCACCACGTGGACCCGCGCATTGCGCACGCCGGTGATGGTGGTGAGCGAACGTGCGATCTCCTGATTGAGCGCATGCATCGTGCGCACGCGCTGCTCGTAGGGCGAGACAATCAGGCCGTCTCCGGGAAATATCTCGCCCAGGGATTGAAATCGTTCCGCCGGCAGGCCGACACGTTCGAGTGCCTCGACCGCATTGGCGAGATCGTCCTCGGCGACCATGACGCGGAAGACACCCGGCTCGATTTCTTCGCGGCTGGCTCCGATATCGGCGCGCGCGAGCACGGCGACCATTTCGTTGGCCTCGCGCTGGGACAACCCGCCGTAGATTTCAACCTGGCAGGCGCTCAGCAAAAGGCAGAGCAGGATGACGGCAAGGCGCTGAATTCGTGGCATCTTCGGGTCGGCCTTCCATGTGAGTTACGACCCTTGCTTGAGTTGATTGAAAATCTCGTTAATTTTCTTCACCATGCCGACAATATGCTCGAAGGTAGACATCATCCGTGTGCGGGTCTCCTGATGCGATGTCAGGTGCAGGGTGGTGAGCACGCTGCGCTGGCTGTTGAGATTATCGCTTTGGCGGACCAGGCTGTGCACTTCTGAATTGTGTCGGATCATTTCCTGATCGGATTTCGGACGTGTGTCCGAAATCCGCATCTCGATCTCCTGCATGACCGCTTCGAGGCGGTGCGAGACGTTGCGGATCTCGCCATTGAAGTCGATCCCGTTGGTCGGTGAAGCCGGATCGAGGCCCAGAGCGCTCTGCACCACCGGTGCGCCACGCACCGAGGCATCACTGTAGACGGCGGTGACGCGATCCTGCGCCGACCCGGTGGTGTCTGCGTGATGTCCCGATGCGTTGCCCTCTGTCCGAAAGCCAGCATCCTGTGCGAGGCCACGCGAGCCGCCCTGGCGATGGCCATCGCCGTGCGCGGCCTGTGTTCCCAGTGTCGGCAGCAGGCTCTGCAGCATCTGTGCGCGATCGACGCGCAGCTGGTTCTCCAGATCCATGAAATTGTGCCCGAGCGTTTTCACATCCGCGCGCGGATCGATCTCGCGCGGCGCCGGGGCCTGTCGCAGCTCTTCCCGGAAGACCCGGTTGAAACCGGCCTCGTCGCTCAATGCACGCGCACCGCCCGCCTCCGGAGAGTGCGCGATGCCATTGACGAGTGAAGGGCTCTGGATGTCCAACAGTGAACTCCCGTGCGAACACCCGACAGTCTAGGCACAGTCTCTTTATACGACAATAAGTTGCTTTTTCTTGACGTGTATTAAGCTTAATCCGTGGTTTGCGGCGATTGTCGATGTGACGTAGCGGAATGCGCGACCACAGGTGTGGTTTATCAGCAGTGGTAAATTATATAATAAAAAAGCATAGTTTACCCATTAATCAATTTGTTAATACGCCGCTATGATAATCATTTGCGCGATCTTGCTAGAGACGAAAGATCGATCTTGAAGGCTGGCGGCAATTCCATTATATTGATGGCAAGTGACGATACATAGAGAGAATGAAGAACAATGAGTACGCCATATAGCCCATTGGGCATTGTGCCCGGTCTTGGCTCGCCCACGACGCCGCAGAGCGCAGTGCCGAATGCCGACCAGGGAAGCAACGAGTTCAAATCGGCACTGGGCGGTGGCGTGCCGGCTGCCGGCACGGCTTCTCCCGTCGGCAATCTCGTCGCGCCGGCCCCGAGCGAAATGCCGAAGACGCTGGGTGCTGGTTACGATGCGCTCACGCCGGAGCAGGCGGCGCGCTTCCGCTCGAGCTACGACAATCTGTTCCCGGCCTGAACGGAGTAACACCGGATGCGTCCACCCAATCGTGAAATCGTCTACCGGCTGCTCTTCGTGACCGAACAGGGCAATGAAGACCAGCGCAATGCGGCCAATGCGCGTCTCGCATCCCTGCGGGACGCTTTCAGCAATGACAGGCGCTTCCCGTCCTCCCGTCCGATCATGCCCTCGATCGAGACGGAATGCTGGACCTGGTGGCACGAGGTGGCGAACATGCCGCCTGCGCCACGCCAGCAGCAGGCCCCGGCTGCACCGGTATCGCCGCTGGTGTCCTGAGCGCGCCCGGCCTGAGCTGCGTCGCTACCCTTTCCGGACGCCCTGCACGCCTCGTGCGGGGCGTCCGCGCGTTCCATCCCGCCTGTTCCCGGATAATCCCGACCGAAGCGGCGCATGGCCGTCGCCCGGCTTGCCTGGGGCGTGAACTTTGCCGGGTGCATGCCATGAAGCTGCCGCGGGCACGCCCCATTCGCAGTGCAAGCAGCCGGCTGACTTCCGTTCTCCAATGTCAGCGTCGTGCCATGCTCTACGCCTTCTCCCGGAATATTGTCGGCTTTCGTGATCACCTGGCCCCGCTGCGCAAGCTTGCGGGGGCCGCCATGGTGGCGCTCGTCCTCGGCGGCTGTCTCGGCATGGATGGCGGGGCCGGTGCGGGAGATACGCGCGCGATGCTGCCGGGTGACCCGGCTCTTCTGGTCGCGACGACACGGCGTGCCGCGGATCCCCGCGGCGAGCGCCCCTTCTTCGGTCCCGGGCGTGGCAACGGCCTCAGTTTCGCCCGGGCGCGGATGGCGCCTCCTGCGGATGGTCTGGCGGCGCGAGTGACCAATCTCGTCTCGGGCGGCTGGCGCGTCACCGGTATCGAAGGCCTGACCATGAACGAGCCCGCCGACGCCTTCGCCCGGGCGGCGCTGGGCAAGGATGTCTTGCTCTATATCCACGGTTATCGCGAAACATTCGAGAGCGCTGCGGTGAGTGCAGCCGAGCTGGCCGATGGCGTCGGCTTTCGCGGCACACCGGGCCTTTTCAGCTGGCCATCAGCCGGGGCGACGCTCGATTACGCCTATGATCGCGAAAGCGCCATGTGGTCGCGCGATGCGCTGGAGAACCTGCTCCTGACCATGGCACAGAGCTCAAGCGGCGGGCGGGTGCATATCGTGGCCCATTCCATGGGGGCGCTCCTGACGCTGGAGACGCTGCGCATGCTGCGCGGCTCCGGGGGTGATCAGGCCATGGCGCGGATCGGTGCGGTGGTGCTGGCCGCGCCCGATGTGGATATCGACCAGTTCGAACAGGCAGTCGAGCGCCTCGGCCCCGAGGCTCCGCGCATCACCGTGATCACCTCGTCCCGCGACAGGGCCTTGCAGGCCTCTCAGCGCATCGCGGGAGGCGTCGCCCGGGCGGGGGCGGCAGAGCGCGAGCGCCTCGCGGCTCTGGGTGTGCGCGTTGCGGATGCGAGCGATTTCGGTCGCGGCCTGCTCAACCATGACCTGTTCCTCTCCGACGAGGAGGTGCGTGGCGTCGTGGCACGCGCCATCGAGCGCGCCCGCTGACGGGCAAGCCTGGCAGACCTGCCTCAGCGCGCCGAGGCCCGGCGAGGATCCGGCGTCAGGGAGATCCGGGCCGCCTCGATGATGCTCATGCCGATCTGCGTGCGCACCTCGATGCGCAGCGGCACCAGCGACTCATTGGCCGGAAAAGGCGCCAGCCAGACGGCCATCTCGCGATTATCCTCCATGAAACGAACCGCGTCCCGGTTCGGACGATGCCCCGAAACGGCCTTGAAACGGGCCGTGCAGACGAGTGCCGGGCCGCTGTAACCCGGTTTCGAGACCTCGCGCCGGCCCCCGTGGCTGAGCACGATGTCGAAACGTGCCGCCCCGTCGAAGACCGGGATGGTGCGTTCACAATTGCGCGGATCAAGCAGGTCGCCGCTGACGCGTGCGGGCATCAGGAAGGCGCTGATCGGATCGACGACGCCCTGCCTGTGGGCGGCGCTGACGGGGACGGCGTCGGCATGCTCCTCAAGCGGGGGGGTGATCTCGACGGCGGCGACAGCGCCGTTGCGCAGCCCCATTCGCACCACGCGGCTGGCCTGGGAGCTGCGGGTGTTCGAGGCGAAGGCGCGCGGTGTCACGCGCTGGCCGGATACTGTGCCGCTGGCACTCGCCGCGCCGCGCCCCTCCACGAGGAGCCCTGCGAGGCCCGTCAGCCGTGCCTGCAGGTCGATGCTGTATGCGCCCCCGTCGAAGCGGCTCTTCACATCGGCGGTGCCGACGGAGAACCCCGCGATGGTGATGCTGTAGACCGCCTCCATCGTGGCGGCGCGGGCATCGGCCGGGGCGAGGCTCGTAATCGTGCCCAGCAGCAATCCGCCAAAAAGGGTGGCGGCTTTGACGAGGCGGGACGGGGCCTCGACCGGGGAGCGGGCGAAGGTGAGGGCGAGAGCTGTCCGCATTGCGCGGTTCCTTGCTGTTGGCGCCGTGGATCGCATGCCGGATCGGCGTCGCGAATCGCTATGGCGGGATACGCATGACCAGCCCATAGGCTGCGCGATGAAGGTTAACGCTCTCCTATCCTTGACGCGCCCGCACTTCCTCGCTTATACCCCACGCTCTTCTCAAGGACTTTCGGTGTCCGGCCGCTGCGAGCGCGCAAATGCGGGTTCGCGGAAAAGATCGGGGCGCATGAGGCGTACCGGCGGCCACACCGTGACAAACAGGACGAAGACGATGTCGCGCCGTTGCGAACTGACCGGCAAAGCCGTGCTGACTGGCAATCTCGTCAGTCACTCGAATCGTAAGACGAAGCGCCGGTTCCTGCCGAACCTGTGCAATGTGACCCTGCAATCGGATGCGCTCGGTCGCTCCTTCCGCCTGCGCGTCTCGGCTAACGCCCTGCGCACGGTGGAACATCGCGGCGGGCTTGATGCCTTCCTCGCGAAGGCCTCCGATGGTGAGCTCTCCTCGAATGTTCGTGCCGTCAAGCGCGAGATCGAGAAGAAGCAGGCTGCCGCCGAATAAGGCTGCATGCTTCCGCCCGGGCGGGGTCAGGTGATGCTTCAGGCCGCGATGCGTTGATCCGCGTCGCGGTTTGTCGTCGTTCCGGTGCAGCTTCCACGCGGTGTTCGCGGCGATGTGTGCGTCGCATGTCCGGGTTGCGCTGCATGCAACGCCATGGGTGGTCTGCAAGCTGCCTGCTCTCCGCCGCGACCCCCATGCCCGGCACCGGGCCGGTATTATCAGGATGACTGACGCCATGTTCTCTCCCGCCACCCTCGGTCCCTCTGATCGCCAGCCGTTCTTCCTCGCCATCATCATCATGGCGCTGATCGTGCTTGCCTCCAACATTCTGGTGCAGCATCCGGTTCAATATTGGGGGCTGCAGGATTATCTGACTTTCGGCGCCTTCACCTATCCCTTCGCCTTCCTCGTGACGGACATGTCGAATCGGCGCTTCGGCCCGGTCGTGGCGCGGCGGGTGGTCTATGTCGGTTTTGCCATCGCGGTGGCGCTGTCGATCTATTTTGCCACGCCGCGCATCGCGATCGCCTCCGGCTCGGCCTTCCTCGTGGCGCATCTGATCGATATCGGCGTGTTCAACCGCCTGCGCGGCTTCGCCTGGTGGCTGCCGCCGCTGGTCTCCTCGGTGATCGCATCGGGAATCGACACGGCGATCTTCTTCTCCTTCGCCTTCCATTGCGGCCCCGTGATCGGTGATGCCACCATCACGCAGATGCTCGGCATGGTCGGCATTCCCGACAGCTGCATCGCGCTGCCCTGGCAGAGTCTCGCCGTGGTCGACTATTGCGTGAAACTCGCCATCGCCCTGATCGCGCTGATCCCCTATGGCGCCCTGCTGCGCCATACGCGGCCCGCACCGGCGCCCGCGCGCGGCTGAGGGCGCCGCGGGCCGAGGGCTCGGCTATCGGCGTGAGATTGCCGGCACAGGCAGGTATCCAAGCTTTCAAGCCTGCGAAGCGCCCGGGTCTGCCCTCAATCAGCGTCGTCGTAATAGAATTCCAGCAGCAGCGTGCGTTGCAGGATGGAGAAGTTGTCGTCCGAGATCAGGCTGAGGACCAGACGACCGTCTTGCGTGCGATGGGAGGTGAGGCCTTCCATGTTGTCGATCTGCTGGCCGGTACCGGCTTCGAAGATCACCGGCCCGTCGAGCAAGGCGCCGGGGCGCAGGTCGGCGGCGGGCAGCCGGCGGATGCGCGCGCCGACATCGCGCAAGATGCGGTAGCGCCGCTCAAGCAGGAGAATGTCACCGTTCTCGAGGAATTCCATATCGGTGATGTCGAACCAGTCATGGCGGGCAACATCGAAGGCGTGATGCTCCTCGCCATCGAGAATGAAGCCTCGTGCCGGCGAATCGGCGCCGCGACGGGTGCGTTCGCCGATCACCACGATGGCGCCGGGAAAGGCACTTTTCGGCGGTGCGACAGCGAGTGCTTCCGGCCCCGTATTCTGCGGCCATTCGCGCATTTCGCGGGGCGTGGGAACGAATTCGCCGCGCGCGGTGAGCCGGCCTTCGTTCAGATCGAAGCGCATGATCGCGTTGGTGCGCTCAATGCCGATATGGGCGATGCCGTCGTCGATGGTGACGGCCTCGACGTCGAAATTCTCGTTCCAGCCCAGCGGCGTGCCGTGGAAGTCGAGGATGGGAGCCATCACCGCCGAAGAGAAACCGGCGAGACCGTCCTCATCCTCGACAGGATCGGCGGCAAACCAGTCACCCCGGTCACTGACGGCGATGAGCGAGGCGCCGTCGCGGGCGCGCCACAGCCCGGAAAAGCCGCCGAAGCGGGGATAGGGATCATTGAGCTCGAGGCCGGAACGGAAGCGCAGCGCACCGAAACGGTTACGCTGGCGATCACGCGAATCGAAGAATGGCAGACGATCCACGCGCGGCGTGAGCGGCATGACCCCGTTCGCCGGCGCGGCCGCGGATCCGCCCAGGGCGGTCGCGGCCAGCCCGCTACCGGCAAGCCGTATGCCGAGGCGCAGGGCGCCGCGACGGCTGAACCTCACCGGCCTCCCCCGCCCACCTTGCGGCGCGGCCCCTGGCCCGGGACTTCGTCCTCGAACAATTCGGCGAGTTTCTCCGTCATCACACCGCCGAGCTCCTCGGCATCGACGATGGTGACCGCACGGCGATAGTAGCGGGTCACGTCGTGGCCGATACCGATGGCGATGAGCTGTACGGGCGAGCGGGTCTCGATTTCCTCGATCACCCGGCGCAGATGCTTTTCGAGATAGTTGCCGGCATTCACCGAGAGCGTCGAATCATCGACCGGCGCCCCGTCCGAGATCACCATCAGGATGCGCCGCTGCTCGGGGCGGCCGAGCAGGCGCTCATGCGCCCAGGTCAGCGCCTCGCCGTCGATGTTCTCCTTCAACAGCCCCTCGCGCATCATCAGGCCGAGATTGCGGCGGGCACGGCGCCAGGGGGCATCGGCGGATTTGTAGATGATGTGGCGCAGATCGTTGAGGCGGCCCGGATTGGGCGGCTTGCCCGCCTGCAGCCATTGCTCGCGCGATTGCCCGCCCTTCCAGGCGCGCGTGGTGAAGCCGAGGATCTCGACCTTGACGCCGCAGCGCTCCAGCGTGCGGGCGAGAATATCGGCGCAGGTTGCAGCAACGGTGATCGGGCGTCCGCGCATGGAGCCGGAATTGTCGATCAGGAGGCTCACGACGGTGTCGCGGAACTGCGTGTCCTTCTCCTGCTTGAAGGAGAGTGCCTGGAACGGATCCATCACGACGCGCGTCAACCGCGCGGGATCGAGAATGCCTTCTTCGAGATCGAAATCCCAGGAGCGGTTCTGCTGCGCCATCAGCCGGCGCTGGAGACGGTTGGCGAGGCGTCCGACGACACCCTGCAGATTGGACAACTGCTTGTCGAGATAGGCGCGCAGGCGGGCGAGCTCCTCGGCTTCGCAGAGCTCCTCGGCCTGGATCATCTCGTCGAATTTCTGGGTATAGGCCTTGTAGTCGCCGGCGCGGGAATCGTTGGCGCCGCTGGGCGGACGCCAGGATTCGGAGGCTTCTTCCGATTCGGCGTCTTCCATATCCTCGGGCATTTCGCTGGTCGGCCCGTCGGCGGCTTCCTGGGCGCCTTCCTGCATCTCCTCGTCGCCGTCATCGGTGATCTCGACATCGGCGCGCTCCCCCTCGGCGCCCTCCTCGCCTTCGCCCTCCTGCTCCTCGTCGTTCTCTTGCTCCTGCTCGTTTTCCTGCTCGTCATCCTCCTGGCTTTCGAGCGGGACCTCCTCTCCCATGTCGAGGGAGGTGAGCAATTCGCGCACGGAGCGCGCAAAGCGGTTCTGATCCTCGAGATTGCCCAGCAGCGCATCCAGATTCTCGCCCGCGCGCTCCTCGATGTGGGCACGCCAGAGATCGACGATCTTCTGCGCGGCCCTCGGCGGAGCGCGCCCGGTCAGGCGCTCGCGGACCATCAATGAGATCGCATCCTCGATCGGGGCATCGGCGCGGTCTGTGATATCCTCGTATTTGCCACCGCGATGGTAGCGGTCTTCCAGCATGGCATCGAGGTTGCTGCCCACGCCCTGCATGCGCCGCGTGCCGATGGATTCGACCCGGGCCTGCTCCACCGCATCATAGACGGCGCGCGCATCCTGCGCCTCGGGAGCGAGCTTGCGGTGGATCCCGGCATCATGACAGGCCAGACGCAGGGCCATGGAATCGGCATTGCCGCGCAGGACGGCGAGATCATGCGAGGACATCTTGCGCGGTGGCTCCGGCAGGCGGGCCTTGTCCGACATCAGCACGGGCCGGTCGGCAGCGTAGGTCACCTCGAATTCCGGCATGCGCGCGATGGCCCGCAGGCAGGACGCGACCGAGCGCTTGACCGGCTCGTTCGGGGCTTCCCTGGATTCGCCCGGCTTGCGGTTCGAGATCGACATGCGTCTTCAGCTCCGGTTGATGGAGCGGGCGCAGTCATCACCTGCGCCCGTCCTGGTTCTCCCTCGACAACAAGGGCCTCGTCCGCCCGTGGCGTCAGCTCAGCGCGACATTGGCCGCGCTTTGCGGCAATTCCTCGCCGAAGCAACGCTGATAGAATTCCGCCACAAGGGAGCGCTCGAGCTCGTCGCACTTGTTGAGGAAGGTGAGCTGGAAGGCGAAGCCGATATCGTTGAAGATCTCGGCATTCTCCGCCCAGATGATCACCGTACGCGGGCTCATCACCGTCGACAGATCGCCGTTGATGAAGGCGTTGCGGGTAAGATCGGCCAGACGCACCATCTTGTTCACGGCATCGCGGCCCTCATCCGTCTTGCCGAAGGATTTCACCTTGGACAGGATGATCTCGACCTCGTTGTCGTGAGGCAGGTAGTTCAGATTGGTGACGATCGACCAGCGATCCATCTGGGCCTGGTTGATCTGCTGCGTGCCGTGATACAGGCCCGAAGTATCACCCAGCCCGATCGTGTTGGCGGTGGCGAACAGCCGGAAGGCGGGGTGCGGACGGATCACGCGGCTCTGGTCGAGCAGGGTGAGGCGGCCCGAGGATTCGAGCACGCGCTGGATCACGAACATCACGTCCGGGCGCCCGGCATCGTATTCGTCGAAGACGAGCGCGACATTGTGCTGGTAGGCCCAGGGCAGGATCCCGTCGCGGAATTCCGTGACCTGCTTGCCGTCCTGGAGGACAATGGCATCCTTGCCGACGAGATCGATACGCGAGACGTGGCTGTCGAGATTGATGCGCACGCAGGGCCAGTTGAGGCGCGCCGCGACCTGCTCGATATGGGTCGATTTGCCGGTGCCGTGATAGCCGGTGACCATGACGCGGCGGTTATAGGCGAAGCCCGCCAGGATCGCGAGGGTGGTCTGCTTGTCGAACAGGTAATCCGGATCGAAGTCCGGAACATAGCTGTCACCCTGGCTGTAGGCCGGCACTTCGAGATCGCTGTCGATGCCGAAGGCCTTGCGCACGGAAACTTTCGTATCCGGCAGCGCGATGGGCTTGTCGATCGTGTCCTGCATACATGCCTCTTCTTCAATACGTCCGCTCGCGACGGCCGCGCGCGACCGACCCTTTGCAACTTCGTTAAACCTCATCTCGTGCCTGCGCAATCGCGTGAGGCTCATAAGGGGGTTGCGCGTTTGTCCGTGCCACTTTTTTCAGCACAAACCCGCAGCCTTGAGAGTGTCATGCGCCCGGATGATATCGCGCAACCGTTCCTCGAAGGACCGATCGCCGCCATGGGCGTCGGGATGGAAGCGCTTGACCAGATTCTTGTAGGTCGTCTTGATGGTGGTGGCATCTGCGGTTTCGTCAAGCCCCAGAATGTCGAGCGCCTTCAGGACGGGCGCCGACAGGCGCGGGCGCGGCGGCTCCGGACGCGTACGTTTCTCGGCCATACCTTCACCGCGCAGGATACCGAGGGGATCGGCATATTCCCATTCCCGTCCGGCCCGTGCATCGGGGCGTTGTTTTCCGGCGCCGCCGCGCTTGATGCCCATCTCCCAGGTCGGGCGATGGCCGGTGAGAGAGTCCTTGTGGAAGGCCGCCACGGCATCATCGGCCATGCCGTTGAAGTAATTGTATTTCGCATTGTACTCCCGCACATGGGCGAGGCAGAAACGGAAATACTGCCCTTCCGCGCCGCGTCCTTTGGGCGCACGATACTGGCCCGGCTCCTGGCAGCCCGGATGTTCGCAGGCAGGCGCGTCCGTGGTGCTCCCGGCATCCTCGGCCTTGCGGGGTTTGATCCTGATGCGGTCGAACAGGGGTGATTTCAGGTCCATGACACAGGAATTATGTGAGCGGCGGGGTGAACGGCAAGAGGTTTTGCAGTCTTTTCCAAAAAGCTTACCCTTCGGTTTCTCCCGCCATCACCATGGCCCCCGATTGCGCATGCGCAGCGCCAGCTGCATATGCGGTGGAGAGCATCCGCGACGATACGCGAAGCGTGCCGCAGGCGGGTCCATGAAGGAGACAGGTCCATGAACATGCAAACCCTGATTGAACAGACATTGCGTGAGGAACTTGCGCCCGAGCACCTCGCAGTCATCGACGAATCGCATCTTCACGCCGGCCATGCCGGCTGGCGAGAGGGCGGTGAGACACATTACCGCGTCGAGATCACGTCACCGGTCTTTGCGGGAAAGTCCCGCGTCGCGCGCCATCGCATGGTCAATGACGCACTCGAAACGGCCTTCGCGCGTGGTCTTCACGCCCTGGCCGTCAAGGCGCGCGCGCCCGGCGAGTGATCGCCGGGCCATCCGCGCGCCGATCATTCCGTCACCCGGGCGAAGACCAACCCGTCGAGAAGGTTGCAACTCGGCCCGTCGGCTTCAAGTCCAAAGCCTTCCGGCGCGGACACGACGCGACATGTCATCGGAAACTCGCCCGGATCGGTTTCCTCGGAGATGTTCGACATGGTGAACATGTCACCATACACGCGCAGATCGCCGTGCAGCACACGCTCGTCCTCAAGAATCTCAAGCTGGAAATCACCTTCCTCATCGACCTCCAGCCGGAAGCCCTCCGCCTCGAACCGGCCCGCCTCGAAGGGGGCATCCGCGAGGACGGAATGCACTGTTTCGTCGATGTCGCCCAGCGCATCGGCACCTTCCTCGAAGATCTCGGACGGAGTCGGCGGTGCACTCTGGGTGCGCGGCAGATTCTCGGTCATTGCGGCAGGAGCCTGCTCGGACGAAGTGGAGTCCTCCGGGGCAGGCGATTGCTCCGTCCCGGTTCCGTTGGCCGGAGCTTCGGCAGCAGGAGGCGGCGACTGTTCCGGTTCCTGGGCGACCTGTTCCTCGCCGCAGGCCGCGAGTGCGAGAAACGCCACTGCGGGCAAGAGTGTCAATAGGCGCGGGTTGGAGGGGCGCATTCGAGGCTCCTGTCATGATTTTCAAGTCATCCGCCGTCCTGTAGTCCCGGCGAATTGTGTATCTTAGAGCGCAAGAGACCAAGCTTGGCCACGCGGATCAACCCGCATCAGCGGATTTCGTTTCCCTTGTGCCGACAAAATGGGGCAATCGATTGTCGAGGCAAGGTTGATCGCCCGTGATCCGCTCACATCGGGTTCGGCGGGGGGACGAGTTCCGGTGCGACGATCCGCACGGGCGCCCGGTCGCCGGGCACGAAGCCGGAAGCATCCTGTTCGCTCACCTGGCCTTCCTCGCGGGATATCACCCTTTCGCCTTCGAGCCCGTCGATTCGGATTCCGGCCGAATCGCCGCCCCAGGTTGGCGCCTCCTCACCAGCACGCGCGGCGGCATCGCGCTCCTCGCTGAAGGCGTCGCCCTCGAAATCCCCTGGTCCATCCGCGTCGCCTGCAGCCTCGCTTTCGGCACGCACCGCCTCGCGCAATTCCGCCGGGAGGGAGAGTTCCCGGGCAAGCTGGGTATCGACGATAACGTCACCGCGATCAGCCCCGAGCAGGCGTTCGGCCCCGGAAAGCGCCTCCGACCAGGTTTCCCCATCGCGGCGGCATGAGCAGGACGGATCGAAGGTGGTGCGGTAGCGGAAGGCGTTGGGGAGAGCGGTGTAGGGTGTGCCGTCGGCGCCGATCGCGGTTTCGAGCTCGCTCTCGCCGGCCATGTAGAACAGCCGGGTGGGCGCGTTCGGGCATTGAGCCTGACACAGCTGTTCAGCTTCCCCCGTGCTTGCGCCGCGCGCGAAGAGCGGGAAGAAATAGCCGTCGCAGGTGCGCACGCAGACCGGTTCGGCCCCGCTGCGCCTCGCGAAGCTGTCATCGATGACGGGCATGTCCTCGCGCGGATCGAAACCCGGATCGACGCCGGGATCATTGCGCCCGAACAGCCCCTCCAGGAAACCACGCCGGGCCTGTTGCGGCTGGCAATGCCGGTCGATCGCGGCGAGGAGTTGCTGACGGCGCTCCTCGCTGGCCTGGGAAGCCTGGCGCAGCAGCCGGTTATAATTCTCCTCCATCGCCTCGATCCGGTCACGCGCTTCGGCGCAATCCTGGGAGGGGGGGGCGTCGAACAGGGTCCGTGCCCGGTCGCAATCGAGCTGCTGGTAGTAGTTGACCATGCGATTGAGCTCGGAACGCTGCTGCTCGGCGAGATCGGCGTAATTCTGGCCGCCGCCGCGCTCCAGATTGCGCAACTCGGCGCGGTATTCCGCGCACAGATCAGACTGCGCCTGGGCGCTGCCCAGGAGCACGACCATGCCGAGACAGGCGACTGCGGCCCGGGTGAGAAAAGCATGCTTCATCGATCAACCGTCTTCATCATCGCGCCCGTCGGCGGCCGCATGGCCTCTTTTCGGCGAATCATCCGTGGTGCGGCACTGTCCGACCGCCATCGGTATCATCTCCGCCTAGCGAGGGAATATGATCAAAACAGGGAGGTCCAGCAAAAAGATGTCGGGTGGCATGCAGTTGCCTGCGGCGCGGGTGACGGCAGGCTGGTTATTGCGTGCAGGTGATCTGCAGGGGAGGCTGCATGGTGTCACGTGTGCTGGCCCGCCAGGGCCTCCTCTCGACCACATCCGTTCCGGAATTGCCGGCGCGCGTGGCGAGGCCGAATTCCGCGACCCTGCCGTAGCCATGCGCCTCACACCAGGCCTGCGCCACGATCTCGCCACAGGATCGACCCTCGCCCAGGCAATCGGCGATGCCATAGCCTTCGCTCGCAGGTATCAGGAATGTCGCCCTCTCTGCGATGAAGGCGCGTGACTCGTTGCTGGAAAGCAGGGTGAAGGACGTCCCGAGCGCGCCCGAGAGCGCGAGAAACAGGATGGCGGCGAAGGCGCGGCGCATGGGCTCACTCCGGGAAAACGCGATACCGGGGATCTTCAGGCGAATCAATTAAGAGCCCGTTAACGAACGCATGCCCGTTTCAGAGGTGATGGTGGCCACAATGGGGCGGCTCACGCCTGGCGGCGGCGCGCCAGCCAGAGGACGTCGATCCCGAATGACAGAATCAGTGCTGCCAGGGCGAAGGCCGCCAGCAGAGTGGCGATAATCCCGTGGACGAAGGGTGTCACCAGCGCAATCAGAACGAAGCCCTGCAAGACGCAAACAGCTTTGCGCCGCATGGATTGCGGAAGGTCGCGGCTCAGCCAGGGCAGAAACTGGCGCGCCGCCAGGAAGATGTAATAGGCCGCCCCGATCGCCACGACCCAGAGGCCCACTTTACCCAGGGCGTAGGCAGCAATGGCGAGCAGGGTCAAAAGCAGCGCATCGATCTCGACATCGAAGCGCGCGCCGAAGCGCGAGGCGAGATTCTGGCGCCGCGCGAGGAAGCCGTCTATTCCGTCCAGACCGAGCGAGACCAGAGCGGCAGCAAGGAAGAGCCAGTCCGCCCAGTCGCCCCAATAGGCGAAGAGGGTACGATGCTCCACCAGCAGGCCGATCAGCAGGCAGTTGATCACGGTCCGCGTCAATGTCACGGCATTCGCGGCACCGAAATGCTCGTGGGGATGGTACTGGTCGATCTTGCCGGCAACGACGGCGGCGATCGTGATGAAGGGCAAGCCTGCCCCGACGAGCAGCCCCCAACCGAACCCTCCCGCCCAGGTGATCAACAGCGCGGCAGTGGACAACGCCACAAAGCCGGTCGCCAGTGCAATCAGGGTCTCCAGACGCCTTTGACTGCGGCGCGCCACCGGCACGCTCTGGGCACTGTCGGATCTCATCATGTTTCCTCGACCCTCAAACGGCACCTGTGCCCGAATCGGGGTCATGTTGCCGGTGATTCAGGGTGACTACGCGCAATGCCCCGTCAGGGTTCGTTCACGAAGCCGAATTATGCCGGAGACATGCCGCAGCCTTGCGGCGATCATGAGGCGGTCATCTGCGGACCGGTCTCGATCAGCGCCTTCTTCAGCTTCTCCAGCGCACGGCTCTCGATCTGGCGAACCCGTTCCTTCGAGATCCCCAGCTTGTGCCCGAGCGCATCGAGCGTCACCTGGTCCTCACCGAGGCGGCGGGCTTGGAGAATGCGCAATTCACGCTCGTTCAGGCAGCCGAGCGCGTCACGAAGCCAGCGCGAGCGCCGTTCCGCGTCGATTACCGCGCTGACCGTCTCGTCGGGCAGGGGCGTATCGTCAACGAGGAAATCCATGCGCTCGGACGCGTTGTTCTCGCCATCGGCAATGGGGGCATTGAGAGAGGTGTCGGCGCCGGAGAGGCGCACATCCATGGTCGCGACATCCTTTTTCGACACGCCGATCGCTTCGGCGATCTCCGCATAGACGCTTTCCGACATGCGCTCGTCACCATTGCGGCTAAGCTTGGCGCGCAGACGACGCAGATTGAAGAATAGAGCCTTCTGGGCCGAGGATGTTCCGCCCCGCACGATCGACCAGTTCCGCAGGATGTAATCCTGGATGGAGGCCCGTATCCACCAGGTGGCATAAGTCGAGAACCGCACTTCCCGTTCCGGCTCGAAACGCGATGCGGCTTCGAGCAGTCCGACATGGCCTTCCTGGATCATGTCCTGCATTGGCAGCCCGTAATTGCGAAACCGCGCCGCTATCGCGATCACGAGGCGCATGTGCGCCGATGTCAGCTGGTGCAGGGCATTCTGGTCACGCTGTTCGCGCCACCGTTCGGCCAGCTTGCGTTCCTGCTCGCGTTCGAGATACGGCGCCTTCATCGCGGAACGCAGGAAACTGCGTTGCAGGTTGTTGTCGTCACTCATGATCGACTCCCGTTTTGCAAGTCTTACGCGCGGTCCTGCGCAATGGATCAGTCACGAGCGCGTGAGCCGGATTCGGAAAGGGTCGTGAGGCGCAGATGTCGTGCCGATCCGCCAATACGCACCCGGTTGTGCCGGGGCGTGACAGAATGCTGCGAATTCACCACCCTGCCCGATCCGGGGCCGTGGGGGAGAGCGGATCATGCGTATTGCCGTAGGCGGGTTCATGCACGAGACCAACACGTTCGTGGCGCGCCCGACGCGCTGGGACGATTTCGGCGAAGGCGGCCCCTGGCCGCAGCCGACCTGCGGGGAGGCCATCTTTCCCGCTTTCGAGGGGCTGAATCTCGGAATCGCGCATTTTATCGCCCGGGCCCGTGAGGCCGGTCACGAGATCCTGCCGCTGGCCTGGGCCTGCGCCATGCCTGGCGGCAAGGTGGAGGACGCGGCGTTCGAGCACATGGCCGAGGCCCTGACCGCGCCGTTGCGCGACACCCAGGTCGATGCCGTCTTCCTCGAATTGCACGGAGCCATGGTCACGCAGGGCGAGGATGACGGTGAGAGCGCGCTGCTGCGCCGCCTGCGGGCCGTAATCGGACCCGATATTCCGGTCCTCGTCACGCTGGACCTGCACGCGAATGTCTCTGCGGCCATGGTGGAACGCGCCGATTTCATCACCGCCTATCGCACCTACCCCCATGACGACTGGGGCCCCACGGGCGGGCGCTGTGCCCTGTGGCTGGACCGGGTGATGCAATGGCGTGCTGCACAGGGACGCAATGCCCGCGCCTTCAGGCAGGCGCCGTATCTGATCCCGATTCCTGCCGGATCGACCTATCTTGACACATCGCGCGGGCTCTACGAGACGCTGGAGCGCATCGAAGCGGAAACCGGCGTGCATCTGACCCTGAACATGGGTTTCCCGCCCGCCGACATTCCGGATGTGGGACCGAGCGTCATCGCATACGGGCCTGACCAGGCAGGCACGGATGCGGCAGCCGACCGGCTCTTTGCCGCCCTTCTCGACGCGGAGAAGGATTACGCACGCCATAACCCGCTGGCCACCGAAGACGTGGTGCGCGAGGCGGGCCGGATCGCATCGGGGGCCTCGAAGCCGGTGATCATCGCCGATACCCAGGACAATCCGGGCGCCGGCGCGCCCTCCAACACCACGGGGCTGATCGCAGAATTGTTGCGCCAGAAGGTCGACAGGGCCGTGGTGGGGATTTTCCACGCGCCCGAGATCGCGCGTGAGGCGCATCGCCTCGGCGTGGGTGGCGTCATCGACGGCCTCAGCGGCCCCGGCGAAGGGCCGGGGCAGGAGCCGGTTCCCGGCCCGTGGACGATCACCGCTCTCAGTGACGGCAGCTTCCGGGGTACAGCGCCGATGTTGCGGACCCCCGTCACCCGGATGGGGCCGACGGCGCTGCTCACGCGCGATGGCGTGAGCGTGCTCGTCGTCACCATTCGCCAGCAACCCATCCATCGCGAGACCTTCACGCATATCGGCGTCGATCTCGCCGATATCTCCGTGCTGGTGCTCAAGAGTTCAGCGCATTTCCGTTCGGGCTTTCAGGAGATTGCCGAGACGGTGCTGATCGGGCTCGCGCCGGGGACCAATCCGGATGATCCGCAGAGCCTGCCTTACGAGCGCATACGCGATGGTGTGCGCCGCCGCCCGTCCGCAACTGCCGGCACGGCCTGAGGCGGTCTGAAGCTCTGGTCCTTGCATTGCTGCGCCCTTGCATGTCCCGTTGTGAATTTGCTCAACTGGCGCGGCCGCTGCGCAGGCACTAGACCGGAGCGAGACCATCATGCCGCATGCACAGCGTGCGCTTCGACTCATCTGTCAGGGAGTGGATCATGCATCCCAAACGCCGCCTCGGTCGCACCGGGATCGAAGTCACCCCGCTCTGTTTCGGGGGCAACGTCTTCGGCTGGACCGCAGACAAGGCGACTTCCTTCGCGCTTCTCGATGCCTTCCTCGATGCGGGCTGCAATTTCATCGACACGGCGGACGGCTATTCGCGCTGGGTGGAGGGGCACAAGGGTGGCGAATCGGAAACCATTCTCGGGGAATGGTTCAAGGCGCGCGGCAACCGTGACAAGGTGGTGCTGGCCACCAAGATCGGGTGTGACATGGGGCCGGGGCGCCAGGGGCTCTCACGCCAGCGCATCATCGCCGGCGTGGAGGATTCGCTCAAGCGCCTCCAGACCGATTACATCGATCTTTATCAGACCCATTTCGACGACGAGAAGACACCGGTGGAGGAAACGCTCGAAGCCTACGGCACCCTCATCAAGGCCGGCAAGGTACGCTGCATCGGCACCTCCAACATGAGCGTGCCGCGCCTGCAGGAATCCCTCGCGGCTTCCCAGAGACACGGCTATCCGCGCTACGAGAGCCTGCAGCCGGAATACAATCTGTGCGAACGCCAGCGTTTCGAAAGCGATTACGCGTCGCTTTGCGCCAAGGAGCAGATCGGCGTGATCCCGTATTTCTCCCTCGCGGCGGGCTTCCTGACGGGCAAATACCGTTCGCAGGCCGATCTCGAAGGGCGGGCACGCGCCGCAAGGGCCGGGCGCTATGTCAACGAGCGTGGTCTGCGTATCCTCGACGTCCTCGATGGCGTCGCCGCCGAGCTCGGCGCAAGGCCGCCCCAGGTGGCGCTGGCCTGGTTGATGGCGCGCCCGACCGTGACGGCGCCGATCGCCAGCGCCACCAGCCTGACCCAGCTGGAGGAGCTCATCGGGGCGCTGGAGATCGTCCTGCCTTCGCAGGCCATGGTCAAGCTCGACGCGGCCAGCGCCTGAGGGCGTGGTGCGTCGAGCGGGAATCGTGACGTCTTGCAGCCTCGATCAGAAGCTCATGATCCGCGCATGGGGCGCCACCAGCCGTTCGCCCATCACGGCCGGGTCGGCGGCGGTGACGCCCTCGATCAGCGCCTCTTCGCCGACACCCTTGTTGGGGAGGTAAATGGCGCAGACTTCGACCTCTGTGCCCGTCTGGTCCATGATTGTACGCATCAGGCCCTGCGGACTCATGCCGCGAGGCTCCTGCGGCGCCGTCGCGCTCTCGGGTGCATCCTGAAGGGCCATGTCGGCGGCAGGGCCGCAGAGCAGGATATGGGCGGAGGCGCCGGCCTGGATCGACTGCATGGTCAGCACCATGGCCATCAGCTGGGTCTGGGCGTCGGGTGCGGTGAGGATGGTGACAAGATCGACATCCTCCTGCGCCTGGGCCGGCGTGGTGAGGGTCGGTGCGGCCAACATCAGAGCGGTGGCCGTACACAGGGCTGCGAAGGTCTTCTTCATGACTGTCTCCCGAATAAGATCGTGATGACGCTGCTGCATGCCTGGCCGGAAGCCCGATGCCGGGCAGCAGCGACCCGGACGGTTTCGATCAACGCGCGAGCCGGGGCATTGATCCCGCGCAAGAGAAGCCTGCAACGCGACGATGCGCCGCAATCGCGCGCGGCATCACAGCCAATAGGCCAGAAATGGCAGGGCGAGCGCCGTGATCAGCCCGTTCAGCCCCATTGCCAGCCCCGCATAGGCGCCGGCGACCGGATGCACCTGGAAGGCGCGGGCGACGCCGATCCCGTGCGCCGCCGTCCCCACGGCGAGGCCTCGCGCGCGCCAGTTGCGCACACCGATCAGATCGAGCACCAGCGTGGCGAAGATCGCGCCGATCGCCCCGGTCAGGATCACCAGCACCGCTGTCAGCGAGGGCAGGCCGCCGATCTGCTCGGAGACACCCATGGCGATCGGCGCCGTCACGGATTTGGGTGCGAGCGAGAGCAGCGTCTCGCGGCTCGCCCCCAGCCCCCACGCGAGGCCGAGCGCGCTCGCCACCGCCGTGGCCGAGCCGCAGACGAGTGCCGTCATCAGCGGAACGGCACGCCGCGCCAGCCGGGCGCCCTCGCGCCAGAGCGGCAGGGCGAGGCCGACCGTGGCGGTACCGAGCAGGAAATGCACGAATTGCGCGCCGGCGAAATAGGTCTGGTAGGGAATGCCCGACACGGCCAGAAGCGCCACCAGCAGCACGACCGCGATCAGCACCGGATTGAGCAGGGGCGAGCCGGCGGCGCGCTTTTGCACGAAAAGCCCGAGCTGATAGGCGACCAGCGTCGCGGTCAGCCAGAGCAGCGGCTCGGTGGCGAGATAGACCCAGAGCTCCTGGAGGGCCGGGCCATTCTCGGGCGGCGGCAGATCTGCGCGTGTCTCGCCGTTCATGGCTGCTTGTCCTCCTGCCCGCGCTCCTGCGGCGAAAGCGCGTCATAGACCAGCGCGGTGACGACAATACCGGCAACGGTGCTGCCGATCAGCGCCACCAGGATGGGCAGCCATTCCGCCCGCAACAGACCCAGATGCAACGATACGCCGACCCCGGCGGGCACGAAGAGCAGGCCGAGATTGGCCAGAAGCCCGTCAACGAGGCTGCCGAGCTTCTCGGCCAGGGTCGGGCGCACGCTCATGGCGGCGACGAGCAGGACCATGCCGAGCACCGGTCCGGGCAGCGGCAGGCCGAACAGGCGGGCGATGATCTCACCGGCGAGTTGAAAGATCAGGAGCCAGGTCGCGGCTTCGAGCATGGTTGAATCTCCGCAGGCGGGTTATGAGAATGGCACGGTGCCAGGATAGACTCGCAAGCCGTTTCAGCGAAGACCGGGAACTTTAGGGCGCCTCGCCCGTATTTTCCGGGGCTTGCGTGAGATCAAGGCATGGCGCACCTCTCGTTGCCATGACGGGACCCGCAGACAGCCCTCGTATCCGGAGATATCGCCTTGGCAGAGTCCGCCCCGGAAAAACCTGGTTCGCAAGCAGACGAGGCGCAGGCCTCCCGGGCGGCACGCCCTGATCGCTCGACCTGGATTGCGGGCGGAATCGTGCTCGCGCTGGTTCTGTGGATGGGATCGGGCTTCGTCTTTCCCGCCGAGGAGGAAGAGCAGGTCGTGCGCGATGAGCCGGTTGCGCCCGTCGCCGTCTCGGTGCGCGAATCGCAAGCGCAGCCGGTGGAGCAGGTCTTCATCGCCGAAGGCCAGGCTCTGCCGGTGCGCGATACGGTCTTGCGCGCCGAGATGTCCGGCGAGATCGTGGCGCTCGAAGCGGAGCGCGGTGACAGCATCAGCGAAGGTGCCGTCATCGCCCGTTTCAATGATGAGGAGCGCGCTGCGGCCCGAGCCCAGGCGGAGGCCGAGCTGGAGCGCGCCGAGCGCGAGCTCGAACAGGCGGAAACCCTGCTCGATCGCGGAACCGGCACTCTCGATCGCGTCGTCAATGCACGCACTGCGCGCGCCGCTGCCGACGCGGCGCTGGTTTCGGCCCGCCGCGCCGAGCGTCATACCGCGATCCGGGCCGGTTTCGACGGGCGGCTTGATGATCTCGATATCGAGACGGGTGAATTCGTCTCCGCCGGCGAGACGGTGGGACGTCTGATCGATCTCGATCCGCTGCGTGTCGAGATCCAGGTGCCGCAGCAGGTGCTGAGCGGCATCCATACCGGCATGCAGGCCGAGGTACGGTTTATCACGGGTGAGACAGCGCAGGGCGTCATCCGTTTCGTCGGCTCTGCTGCCGATCCGCGCACGCGGACCTTTCCTGCGGAGATCGCGGTGGACAATCCCGACAGCACGATACCGGCGGGGATCAGCGCACAGGTGCGCGTCCCCACTGAAGAGACCATGGCGCATTTCCTCTCGCCCGCCACTCTGGCGCTGTCCACCGACGGGCGCCTCGTCGTCAAGACGGTGGATGATGAGGATGTCGTCGTCGCTCACACGGTCTCCATCGTGCGCGCGCAGAGCGACGGCATCCATGTCGCCGGCCTGCCTGATACGGCGCGGGTGATCACCATCGGTCAGGGCTTCGTCAATGACGGCGATACCGTCGCGCCGCAACCCGATGAACGTGATGCACCAGAGCCCGGGGATGATCCGCAAGCCGTCACGCAGGCGCCGGATACGCAAGCGCCGGAAACCGGTACGCAAGGCGATGCGCAGGCGGTCAGTCCGCTCGATCCGGCTGATCCGGCTTCCGAACTGTTCGGCGATGACGCGCAGATGCCGTCACCGGGAGCGCAATGATGCTGATCGATGCCGCCTTTGCCCGCACCCGGGTCGTCCTGTTTCTTCTGGCGATGATCCTGGGGCTCGGCGCAATCGCCTATCAGATGATCCCCAAGGAGGCGACGCCGGAAGTCCCGATCCCGGTGATCTATGTCACCACCGGGCTCGACGGCATCTCGCCGGAGGATGGCGAGCGTCTGCTCCTGATGCCGCTCGAAACCGAACTGGGCACCATTGCCGGCCTGCGCGAGATGCGCTCGCAGGCAAGCGAAGGCCATGCCTCCGTGACGCTCGAATTCGAACCCGGTTTCGATGCCGAAGCCGCGCTCGACTCCGTGCGCACGGCCGTGGACCAGGCCCGTCCCGATCTGCCTGCGGATGCGCGCGAGCCCTCGGTGAACGAGGTCAATACGGCGCTCTTTCCCGTTCTCACCGTGATCGTCTCCGGCAATGCCCCCGAACGCAGTCTCAATCGGGTCGCGGGTGATCTGCGCGACACGATCGAGGGTGTTGAGGGGGTGCTCGAAGTCGATATCGGCGGACAGCGCGACGAACTCGTCGAGGTGCTGATCGATCCCACCATCTTCGAGACCTACCAGATCACGTTCGAGGAACTGATCAGCCAGATCGAGCGCAACAACCGCCTGATCGCCGCCGGCACCATCGAGACGCAGGCCGGGCGCGTGGTGCTCAAGGTGCCGGGTCTGATCGAGAACGAGGCGGATGTGCGTGACATGCCCGTGATCGTGCGCGACCGTACCGTGGTGACCTTCGCCGATGTCGCCAATGTCCGGCGCAGTTTCGAGGATCCGCAAGGCTTTGCACGCATCGACGGGCAGCCGGCCCTCGCGCTTGAGGTCAAGAAACGGGTGGCGGCCAACATCATCGAGACCGTGGATGGCGTGCGTGGCGCAGTCGATGCGACGGAGGCCGGGTGGCCCGGCAATATCAGCGTGGATTACACGCTCGACATTTCCAAATACGTGCACGAAATGCTCGGCGATCTCGAATCCAACGTCATCGCCGCCGTGATTCTGGTGATGATCGTGATCGTGGCGGCACTCGGGCTGCGCAATGCCCTGCTCGTCGGCCTCGCCATTCCCGGCGCCTTTCTCGGCGGCGTCGCGGCCCTTTGGATGATGGGCTACACCATGAATGTGGTGGTGCTGTTTGCGCTGATTCTCGTCGTCGGCATGCTCGTGGATGGGGCCATCGTCACCACGGAACTGGCTGATCGCAAGCTGCAACAGGGGGAGCCGGCGCGCGAGGCCTATCGTGCGGCGGCCAAGCGCATGGCCTGGCCGATCATCGCCTCCACGGCGACGACGCTGAGTGTCTTCGTGCCGCTGCTGTTCTGGGGCGGTGTGGTCGGCGAGTTCATGAAATATCTGCCGATCACGGTGCTTTTGACGCTCACCGCCTCGCTCGCCATGGCGCTGATCTTCATTCCCGTCGCCGGCGGCCTGATCGGGCGCCGGCGCGTGCAGAGCGCCGGTGCGCAGGCGCAATTGCGCGCGGCGGAGACCGGCGACCCGCGCGCAATGCGGGGATTCGCGGGATATTACATCCGCCTGCTCGAACGCGCCATCCGCCGCCCCGGCCTCACGCTGCTGCTGGCCATGGCCCTGTTGCTGGGTTCTTTCGCCGCTTACGGCAAGCTCGGCGCCGGCGTCTCCTTCTTTCCCGAAATCGAGCCGGATTTCGCCCAGGTGCAGGTGCGCGCCCGCGACGACCTCTCGGTGCATGAACGCGATGCGCTGGTGCGACGGGTGGAGGAGCGCCTGATCGTCATGGAGGAGATCGACAGCGTCATTGCGCGCTCGTTTGCCGATTCGCGCGAGGATCCGGAACTGATCGGCACGATCCAGCTCGAACTGATCGACTGGGATGCCCGTCGCCCTGCCGCCGAGATCGCCCAGGAAATCCGCGAGATGACGAGCGATTTCCCCGGGATCGCCCTGCAGGTTCGCCTGCAATCCATGGGGCCGGGAACCGGCAAGCCGGTCCGGCTCGAAATGCGCGCCGCCGATGCGCAGCTGCGCGCCGAGGCGGTGGAGACCGTGCGGGCGCAGATGAAACGGCTCGGCGGCTTCACCGATGTCACGGACACGTTGCCGCTGCCCGGGATCGAGTGGCGCATCAATGTCAACCGCTCGGAAGCTGCGCGCTTCGGCGCCGATGTCAGCCTGCTCGGCCAGGCGGTGCAATTGCTCACGCAGGGCGTGACCATCGCCGATTTCCGCCCGGAAAGCGCCGATGACACGGTCGATATCCGCGTGCGCTTCCCATCCGGCGACCGCACGCTGGAGGCGCTTCAGGGTTTGCGGGTGCCGACGCAGACGGGGCTGATTCCGATCACCAACTTCGTCAGCTTCGAGCCGGCGCCGCGCACGGGCGCGATCCAGCGGCTGGATCAGCGCCGCATGGTCGCCGTCGAATCCGACGTCGCGCCGGGATTGCTCGTGGATGAGCGCATCCGCGCCCTGCGTGCGGCTCTGGAGGAGGCGGATCTGCCGGAGGCCGTCGCGTGGTCCTTCGCCGGCGAGGCGCAGGACCAGGCGGAGGCGCAGGAATTTCTCGTTGGCGCCTTCGCAGCGGCGATCGCGCTGATGTTCCTCATCCTCATCACCCAGTTCAACAGTTTCCGCCAGGCGGTGATCGTGATGAGCGCCATCATCTTCTCGATCGCGGGCGTGCTGATCGGACTGATCATCACCGGGCGACCCTTCGGGATCGTCATGGGCGGGATCGGCATCATCGCGCTGGCCGGGATCGTGGTGAACAACAACATCGTGCTGATCGACACCTATAACGTGCTGCGCGGCGAGGGGGCCGGCGTGCGCGACGCGATCCTGCGCACCGGCGCCCAGCGCCTGCGTCCGGTCGTGCTCACCTCGCTGACCACGGCGCTTGGCCTGCTGCCGATGGTGCTCGGCATGAACATCGATTTCTTCCGCAGGGTGATGGTGTTCGGCGCGCCCTCCACGCAATGGTGGGTGGAGCTCTCCAGCGCCATTGTCGGCGGGCTGCTCGTCGCCACCGTGCTGACGCTGCTGCTGACACCCGCCATGCTGATGCTGGCACACGGGCGGGCGAAGAGGGTGCCGGATCATGCCCGGGAGACAAGGCAGAAGGGGGATTTGCAGCCGGCCTGAGGCCGCTATACCCCGTAACTGCGCACCAGCGAGCCGGCGACAAGGTTCCAGCCGTCCACGAGCACGAAGAAGATCAGCTTGAACGGCAGCGAGACCGTGATCGGGGGCAGCATCATCATGCCCACCGACATCAGGATCGAGGCGACCACGAGGTCGATGATCAGGAACGGAACGAAGAGCAGGAATCCGATCTCGAAGGCGCGGCGCAGTTCCGAGATCATGAAGGCGGGAACGAGCACATGCAACTGGACGTCCTCTGGTCCCTCCGCATCCGTCTGGCCGGCCATGTCCATGAAGAGTTCGAGATCACGCTCGCGCACATGCGCCAGCATGAAGGTGCGAAACGGCGCCATGCCAAGCTCGAAAGCCTCTTCCTGGCTGATCTCGTTGGCGATCAATGGCGCGATGGCGTCCTCATAGGATTCCTGGAAGGTGGGGGCCATGACGAAGGCGGTAAGAAACAGCGCGAGGCCGATGATGACACCGTTGGGCGGTGCGGTCTGTGTCCCGAGTGCCGATCGCAGCAGCGAGAGGACCACCACGATCCGGGTGAAGGAGGTGATCATCACCAGGATCGACGGGGCGAGCGCCAGCACCGTGATCAGGGCGATCAGCTGAAGGGCCCGTTCGGTAACGCCGCCTTCCTCGCCGAGATCGAGGGTCAGGGTCTGGGCGATGCCGGGGAAGGCGAGCAGGAAGGCGCCGATCCCGAACAGCACCGCCAGCGGCGCACGCAAGGCGGGACCGCGCAGCAATGCCAGTCTTTCGCCAAGAAGCGCAGACAGGCGCACGCCGGCAACACCTGAAGCCGGTTTGCCGCAGCCCTGCCCGGTTTCCTCTGGATTCTCGTCACCTGCCGCCATGCGACTCGATTCGCCTCGCACCATTCATACCGAACGGTGCGACGCGATCGCACCCGGCGCAAGCGCGACGGGGCCGTCATTTGCCGCTATCAAGAACTTTTCGGGTTCTTGTCCACCGAACGTCCGAGCAAGCGGGCGAATTCCGCCTCGATCTCGTCCACGGAAAAGGGATCGACCTTGGCCCCGGTTTCATCCGGCGTTTGCGGCGGCTCTTCGGAGGGGGGCTCGTGAGAGTCTTCGCGTGTTTCTTGGATCGCATCTTCGGAAGCCGGGGCAGGCATCTCTTCGGGTTGATCCTGTGCCGGTTCCGCGTCGGTCGCGGGCGGGCTCTGCATCCACACTGCCTCTTCGGACGCGGCGCTGTCCTGTGAAGACGCCTCCGCAGAAGACGCATCGAAGCGAGGCTCTTCGAGATGCGGCTGTTCCATGGGGGGCACCTTGTTTGCGGCTTCATCCGCGCCGATCACCTGGCCGAATGCCTCTTCCCCTGCGCTGTCCCCGGCAGGCGCTTCATCCGGTGATGACGGCGGTGCAGGCGCGGCTTGCGGAGCCGGCACCTCCTCGCCCGGAAAGCCCGGACCGCGATGCTCCTCCTGCGGTTCCTCCTGATCGACCGCCTGCCGCTCTTCGTGCGCAGGCATTGCCTCATCGACAACCGGAGCGAAATAGGCCGGTCCCGTGCTCGGTGGCGGAGTCATGCCTGGCGCGGGACCATGCGCGTGCGTCGCGCGCCCTGCCTCGGCACCGGGCTGCGTCCCCTCCGGGGGCATGTCGGTCTCTGCCGGCTCGGATATGACAGGCTCGGGCACCGCCGGTGCCATACGCGTCGGGAAGGCCGGTGCTTCCGGAGGCGTTTGCACATCTGGTTGCGCAGGCGCTTTCGGAACCGGCTCGGCCGCGGCCTGACGCTGGAATGCGGCTTCGAGCTCCCGTTCCATATCCGAAAACAGCGCCTGCTGCAGATCGGGAGCCGAACCTGCGGCTTCCTGAGATCCTGCAATCTCCTGCGATGGCTCCTGCGGGGGTACCGAGGCTGCTGCCGTCACTTCACCCGATCCGGAACGGGCAGCAGCAGCGGCAGCGGCGCCGCCTCCCGTCGCAAGAGCCGCGGCGAGCCCCGCCGTGACATCGGCTTCGGGCTGCGTCGTCTCCGACGTGCGGCGTGGCGGATAGGGGGACGGCGTCGGGGGAGCGACAGGTGTTGCGCGTGAGCGCGGTGGGAATTGCGGCGCGCCTGTCGCGGACGCGACATCGCGCCGGTCCCCCGGTTTGTCGTTTTCCTGTCCACCGGGTTTGTGTCCGCTCGGTCGGGCAAAGCCGAACAGGCCGCGTTTTTGCGGTTGCGGCGGTTCCTCTGGACGCGGAGTCTGGCGTGATGCGTCTTGTCCGGGTGAGACCGGTGGGGCTGCTTCCCCGCGATCCTCCACCCCGCGATCCTCGGCGGCATATCCGGTCGGCGCGGTTCCGGCGCCTGGAACAGGCTGGTGCGGCTCAGGCGCCGGGTGCGCAGGCGCGATACCTGACGCGACATCCGGCGCGGCCTGCGAAGCGCCCTGCGCCGGCGTCCCTTGCAGCGATGCTGGCTTTTGGGGAGGAATCGGCTGGGCCGGCATCACCGGCTGCGGGGCGTAGTCGACCTCCGGGGCCTGCGCGCGATCATGGCCGGCCTCCAGTCCCGCAACAGGCGCAACCGCGTGAGGCGTTTGCCCCGGCTGCATAGGGGCCTGAGGCGCCATGGCGCGCGCGGCGGGCATGCGCACGATATTGCTCTCGACCACAAAATCGTTCGCCCCGCCCAGCATCACGAGATGCTCGACATTGTCCCGGCGCAGGAGCACGAGCTGGCGCTGACGATCGAGATCATAGACATCGACGATCCCCAGCCGCGGCTGACGCCCGCGCCCGCGCTCACCGCCCGACATGGCGAAACGGTTGCCGCCGATGCGTTTGAGCACGATCGCGAACAAGGCCAGCAATATCGCGATGATCGCGAAAGCGACGACGTATTGCACGATGGGTGAAACTTCGAATCCGAGCATAGATGGACGCACGCTCTTCTGTGGACGACGGCGCAAGAACCACGCGCGTGTCATTGTGACCGTAGGAGTTATCGCCGCCAAAACATGCCTGTGCAAGCATTCTGTCGGATTCAACGGGGAAAAAGCGGCATTTGAATGTCATGCTTAACCCGCTGTTAACCATAGGCGCGGCAAATTTTGCCCAGTGGGCGTTCGTCGAACGCTCCGGATTCGCCGAAACGGAGAAGCCCCGTGTCCGTCGCAGGCTTGCCCCTGATCGAAAAGCTGAAGACGCGGATGCATTGGCATCAGGCGCGCCAGAAGCTGATCGCGGAGAACGTCGCCAATGCCGATACGCCCGGTTTCAAGCCCCGGGACGTGGCCGAGCCGCGCCTTGATGCGCGCGGTCGACCCGTCAATGGCGGTATCCAGGTGGCGCGCACGACACCGGGCCATCTGGCGCTCGACCAGTCCCGACCCGGTATGAACGAACGCAACGCGGCGCGATTCGAGGTCCGCCCGAGCGGCAACGCCGTCAATCTCGAGGATGAAATGCTGAAATCCACGCAGAACCAGTCGGATTATCAGCTCGCCGCCTCCCTCTATGAAAAGAGCCTCGCCATGTTGCGCATCGCGACAGGCAGACGCTGACCCGTTTTCAAGGTGATCGCCCATGGACTTTCTCAAGACCATCTCCGTCGCAGCCTCGGGCCTCAAGGCCCAATCGGGTCGCATGCGTGTCATTGCGGAAAATCTCGCCAATGCGGATTCGACCGCCAACACGCCCGGTGGAGACCCGTATCGCCGGCGCGTGGCCACCTTCTCCAATCGCTTCGATCGTGAGCTGGAAGCGCATACGGTCCAGCTCGGGCGGGTTCGCGAGGATCAAGGGGCATTTCGCACGCGCTTCGACCCCGCTCATCCCGCCGCCGACGAGAATGGCGAGGTGAAGCTGCCCAACGTCAATTCGCTGATCGAACAGATGGACATGCGCGAGGCGCAGCGCAGCTATGAGGCCAATCTCAACCTCGTTACCGCGACGCGCCGGATGATCTCGCGCACCATCGAAATCCTGCGCGCCTGAGGGCGCCGACTCGAGGAGGGCTTGAGCCATGGCCACGAATGCTTTCGCTGCCGGCGCCTATGCCGCAGTCCAGGGGCTGGGACAGAGCGCACCCGCAGGCGGTGCCGGACGCGCGGCCCAGGGCGATGCATTGCCCGATTTCTCCGCCATGGTCGGCTCCGCCCTCGGCAGCGTGCGCGAGAGCGGGCAGGCGGCCGAGACGCAGGCCGCCGCCGTCGCCGCCGGCAAGGCCGACGTCGTCGATGTGGTCACCGCCGTCGCCGAGAGCGAGGCCGCGATCGAGTCGCTGGTCGCCGTGCGCGACCGCGTGATCCAGGCCTATGAGGAAATCATGCGCATGCCGATCTGACGAAAGACGGTGTGCAGGCGAAATCGGTTCGAGAATGACGGGAACGGGACAAACATCATGACAGGCGCACTCATCCTCGACATCGCGCGCGACGGTATCTTCACCTTTCTCAGGGTCGGCGCGCCGGCCATGCTCGTCGCCCTGGGCGTCGGACTTGCCATTTCACTGGTACAGGCCCTGACCCAGATCCAGGAGCAGACCCTCGTCTTCGTGCCCAAGATCATCGCGGTTTTCAGTTCGCTCCTGATCTTCCTGCCTTTCATGAGCGATGCGCTGGGCGGTTACATGTCCCGCATCGCGGAGCGGATCGTGATGGGGGGATGAATGAATCCGTGCACGAATCAGAGGCGCATCGCGCGCTTTATGGTTAACATCGCCGGCGATGGACCTGCTGATTCCCGAAATCGCGGCCGCCTTCCTGCTCACTTTCGCGCGGGTCGGCACGCTGGTCATGCTGCTGCCGGGCGTCGGCGAGCAGTCCCTGAATTCGCGCGCGCGGCTGTCCTTCGCACTCTTGCTGACGCTGGTGATGTTCCCCGCCACGCAGGGCAGCCTGCCGATGGGGGAGGGCGGACCGCAACTGATCACGTTGCTTCTGGGGGAAATTCTCGTCGGCCTGATGCTGGGTCTCGCCACGCGTCTGGTGATGGGCGCCTTGCAGACTGCGGGGACCGTGATCGCCCAGCAGATCGGGCTCGGCTTCGCCATGACCGTCGATCCGGCCATGGGCGGACAGCAGGCGGCTGTCGGCAATTTTCTTTCGCTTCTGGGAATCACCCTGATCTTCGCCACGGATCTGCATCATCTCGCCATCGCTGCGATCCGCAATTCCTACGACTTGCTGCCACCCGGCGGGTTGCCCTCGCCGGGCGATGCGGCGGCGCTCGGGGTGCAGGCGGCGGCGCGCGGGTTTCGCCTCGCGATGCAGATCTCGGCGCCATTCCTCGTCTTCGGGATCCTGTTCAATCTCGGGCTCGGTGTGCTGGCCCGCCTGATGCCGCAGATGCCGGTCTTCTTCCTCGCCCTGCCGGCGACGATCCTGCTCGGGATGATCATCCTGCTGACGGCCGTCGGTGTGATGATGGGTGTCTTTCTCCAGGATATCGGCGATTACCTCGCCGAGCTGTCCGGTCTGTGAGGCGGTGACATGGCCGAAGAGACGGAGAAGGACGATCGTACGGAAGAACCGACGCAGAAAAAGCTCGAAGATGCTTTCCGGAAAGGTGATGTTCCCAAAAGCCAGGAACTGAACACCCTGTTCGTGCTCGCCGGACTCGCCCTGTGTATCGCAATCCTCGCAAAGCCGGTCGGTATCGGATTTGCGACGGAGATGCGCGGATTCCTGATGAATGCGCATCAGGTGCCCGCGGATGGTGCGGGATTCCTGGCCGTGGGGCGCAATGCGCTGGTGGCCATGCTGGCCATCCTTGCCCTGCCCTTCGTTTTTCTGATGTTTGCGGGTCTTGCGGGCGGCTCCATCCAGCATCGCCCGCTATGGACCGTGGACCCCCTTCAACCCAAACTCGAGCGGATATCGCTGATCAGTGGCGCGAAACGCCTGTTCGGGGTCGAGGCGCTGGTCAATTTCGCCAAGGGGTTGCTGAAGATCCTGATCGTCGGCTCGCTCGCCGCAGTCATCCTTTGGAATGAGCGCCATACCCTTGATCTTCTGGTCCAGATCGATCCGGGCATGATGTTGCACTCGGTGCAGAGCATTGCCGTGAAGCTCATGCTCGGCATCCTGGTGCTGTTCTTCTTCGTCGCGATCGCGGATCTGATGTATCAGCGTGTACGCTGGCACAACAAGCAGCGCATGACGCGCAAGGAACTGCGCGACGAATTCAAGCAGACCGAGGGAAACCCCGAGGTCAAGGCCAAGATGAAACAGATGCGCCTGGCGCGTTCGCGCGGGCGCATGATGGCTTCGGTGCCCGATGCGACTGTGATCATCACCAACCCCACCCACTATGCGGTTGCGCTGAGATACGAACAGGGCATGCAGGCCCCGATCTGCGTCGCCAAGGGCGTCGATCACCTCGCCCTGCGCATCCGCAAGCTGGCAAACGAGCACGATGTGCCCATTGTCGAGAACCCGCCGCTTGCCCGCGCCCTGCATGCCAGTGTCGAGATCGAGGACGAAATCCCGGTGGAGCACTACAAGGCCGTGGCCGAAGTCATCGGTTACGTCTTGCGGCTGCGGCGCTTTCGGGCATAAGTGACAATCTTTCCAGGCGGTCAACGATCCATGGCTCAATCGAGCGAAAAGCCCCGCAGCGCAATCGACAGATCGGAGAAGTCCGGCAACATCTGGCTGTTGGTGCTGCTTGCGATCGCCCTGCCGGGCGCCTTTCTCGCCCTGAACTTCGTCAGCGACGACGAGGCACGGCTTGTGATCATGGGCCTGCTCGCCCTTCTCGCGGTGGCCGGTGTCTTCTTCATCGCCGCCTATGCCATCGGCGCCTTGCAATTCTCGGGGCGCGCTGCACGCAACGATCTCACCAAGGCCATGGCCGACAGTTCCCTCGAAGGCCTCATCGCCGTCGAGGATACCGGACGCATCGTCTATGCCAATGAGGCCTTTATGGCCTTTGCGGGCGCGCGCGACGCGAGTGACCTGAAGACCGTCGAGCGCCTGTTCGTCGGCGCGCCGGAAGTTTCCGAAGCGATCTATCGCCTGTCGCAGGCGGCGCGAGAGCATCGGGCGCTGGCCGAGGAGATCCGGCTCTCGCCCGCACTGGCTGGTCGCGAGGATTTCGGCTGGTACCGGGTCCGGGTGCGCCCGCTCCCCCGCCCCGGCGGTGCCACGGCGGTGTTGTGGAGCGTGGCCGACGTTACCCATGAGCGCGAGCGCCACGAGAACGTCTTCCAGGAACTCCAGCACGCAATCGATTATCTCGATCATGCCCCGGCCGGCTTCTTCTCTGTCGAACCGGACGGCTCCATCGCCTATATCAACGCCACCCTCGCCGCCTGGCTCGGGCATGACCTCGCCGAAGTCGGCTCCGGAGGCCTGCGAATCGAGGATGTCCTGCCCGCCCATGTCGTTGCCATCATGACCACGATCACCGGTGCGCCTGGCGAAGTCCGGACCGAAACCTTCGATCTCGACATGCGTCGGCGAGACGGTCAGGCTCTGCCGGTGCGGATCTTTCATCGCATCGCCTTCGGCCAGGATGGCGAGCCCGGCGCCTCGCGCTCGCTGGTTCTCAACCGCTCGCCGGGCGAGGAGGGAGGGGCGGAGGGTCAGCGCGCGGCGGAAGTGCGGTTCGCACGCTTCTTCAACAACACCCCCGTGGCCATCGCCACCCTCCAGCGCGGCGGTCGCATCCTGCGCACCAACGCCTCCTTCGCGCGTCTGTTCGGCCCTGCCCAGCGCGGGGAGGAGGACGGGCCGAACCTCCTCGACCAGATTGCCGAAACCGACCGCGAGGCCCTTTCGGCGGCCCTGCATGATGCGGCCGAGGCGCGCTCGGGCGTTGCGCCGGTGGAGGTCTCCTTCGTCGATGACGCCACGCGTTCCGCCCGGATCTGGCTCAGTCCCGCCGAGGAGGGGGAGAACGAGGAGGGCGAGGCGGTCCTGCTCTATGCTCTCGATACGAGCGAGCAGCGCCAGCTCGAGCGGCAATTCGCCCAGGCCCAGAAGATGCAGGCGGTCGGCCAGCTCGCCGGCGGCGTGGCGCATGATTTCAACAACGTCCTGCAGGCGATCATCGGTTATTCCGATCTGCTTCTGGCCAATCACCGCCAGACCGATCCTGCCTTCCAGGACATCATGCAGATCAAGCAGAACGCCAACAGGGCCGCGAGCCTGGTGCGCCAGCTGCTTGCCTTCTCGCGCCGCCAGACGCTGCGTCCGGAAGTGCTCGATCTCGGCGATGTGATGTCGGATCTGTCGATGCTGCTCAAGCGCCTGCTCGGCGAGCGGGTCGAGCTCGATCTGCGCCACGGGCGTGATCTCTGGCCGATCAAGGCGGATGTGAACCAGTTCGAGCAGGTGGTGGTCAATCTCGCGGTGAACGCCCGTGATGCCATGCCCGAGCGGGGCAAGCTCGTCATCCGCACGGCGAATGTCGAGGCTGCAGAGGCCGGCGCCATGGCGCTGCCGGGAATGCCGGCAGCCGATTACGTCCTCGTGGAGGTCTGTGATACCGGAACCGGTATTCCGCCCGAGGTGATGGACAAGATCTTCGAGCCGTTCTTCACCACCAAGGATATCGGCAAGGGGACTGGGCTCGGCCTCTCCACCGTATTCGGCATCGTCAAGCAGTCGGGCGGGTTCATCTACGCGGATTCGGAAATCGGCAAGGGCACGGCCTTCCGGGTCTTCCTGCCCCGCCATATCCCCGATGCCGAGACCGAGGACGTTGCGCCGGAGGAAGAGAAGAAACAGGCCCGCGATCTCACCGGCGAGGGCGTGATCCTCCTCGTCGAGGACGAGGATCCGGTGCGCGCGGTAAATGCGCGCGCGCTGGCCGCACGCGGCTATACCGTTCTGGAAGCGGCCTCCGGCATCGAGGCGCTGGAGGTGATGGAAGAAAACGAAGCACCCGTCGATCTCGTGGTTTCGGACGTGGTGATGCCCGAAATGGACGGACCCAGCCTGTTGCGGGAGTTGCGCGGCAAGCATCCGGATCTGAAAGTGGTTTTCGTCTCGGGCTATGCCGAGGACGCCTTCCGCAAGAACCTGCCCGAGGGTGAGGAATTCAACTTCCTGGCCAAGCCTTTCACGCTCAAGCAGCTGGTTGAGACCGTCAAGGACGTGATGGCGCGTTGAGATTCATCCAAAGTACGGGGGGCGGTGCGACGTCGTGCAGCGCTCATGCGCATACGAAAAAGGCCCCGGATCGCTCCGGGGCCTTCTTCTTTCGAAACCGGCGCGGGCCGGGGCGTGCTCTGGATCAGAAATCCATGCCGCCCATGCCGCCCATGCCGCCGCCGGGCATCGCAGGAGCCGATTCCTTCTTCGGGAGTTCGGCGATCATCGCTTCGGTTGTCACGAGCAGGCTGGCGACGGAAGCCGCATCCTGGAGCGCCGTGCGCACGACCTTGGCAGGATCGACGATGCCGGCTTCGAGCATGTCGACGAAGCTCTCGGTCTGGGCATCGAAGCCGAAGGTGGTCGAGGAGTTCTCGTTGATCTTGCCGATCACGATCGAGCCCTCGACGCCCGCATTGGCCACGATCTGACGCAGCGGTGCTTCGAGCGCCTTGGAGACGATCTTGATGCCGGCCATGATGTCGTGGTTGTCGTCGGTGAGCTTGTCGACCGCGCCCTTGGCGCGCAGGAGTGCAGTGCCACCGCCGGGAACGATGCCTTCCTCGACCGCCGCACGGGTGGCGTTGAGGGCATCGTCGATGCGATCCTTCTTCTCCTTCACCTCGATCTCGGAGGAGCCGCCGACGCGGATCACCGCAACGCCGCCCGCGAGCTTGGCCAGGCGCTCCTGGAGCTTCTCACGGTCGTAGTCGGAGGTGGTCTCCTCGATCTGCGCCTTGATCTGGGCAACACGGGCCTCGATGTCGTCCTTCGAGCCGGCGCCATCGACGATCGTGGTGTTTTCCTTCTCGATGCGCACGTTCTTGGCGCGACCGAGCATGTCGAGCGTCACGTTCTCGAGCTTGATGCCGAGATCCTCGGAGACGGCGGTGCCGCCGGTGAGAATGGCGATGTCCTCGAGCATGGCCTTGCGGCGATCACCGAAGCCCGGCGCCTTGACGGCGGCGATCTTCAGGCCGCCACGCAGCTTGTTGACCACGAGCGTGGCGAGCGCCTCGCCCTCGATATCCTCGGCGACGATCAGCAGCGGCTTGCCGGACTGGACGACGGATTCGAGGATCGGCAGCATCGGCTGCAGCGAGGTGAGCTTCTTCTCGTGGATGAGGATGTAGGGATCCTCAAGCTCGGCGACCATCTTCTCGGAATTGGTCACGAAATACGGCGAAAGATAGCCGCGATCAAACTGCATGCCCTCGACGATATCGACTTCCGTGTCGGCGGTCTTGGCTTCCTCGACGGTGATGACACCCTCGTTGCCGACCTTCTGCATGGCATCGGCGATCATCTGGCCGACCAGCTTGTCACCATTGGCGGAGATGGTGCCGACCTGGGCGACTTCGCCGGAGGAGTTCACCGGACGGGCGCGGTTGCGGATGTCCTCGATGGCGGCCTTGACCGCGAGGTCGATGCCGCGCTTCAGGTCCATCGGGTTCATGCCGGCGGCGACCGACTTGGCACCTTCCTTGACAATGGCGTGAGCCAGCACCGTGGCGGTGGTGGTGCCGTCACCGGCGGCATCGTTGGTCTTCGAGGCCACTTCGCGCACCATCTGGGCGCCCATGTTCTCGAACTTGTCGGAAAGCTCGATTTCCTTGGCGACCGTCACACCGTCCTTGGTGATGCGCGGCGCGCCGAAGGACTTCTCGATCACGACGTTGCGGCCCTTGGGGCCCAGCGTGACGCGTACGGCTTCAGCGAGAATTTCGACGCCGCGCAGCATCTTGTCGCGCGCTTCCGTCGAGAATTTGACTTCCTTGGCAGCCATTTTGACACTTCCTTTTGGAATTTCGGGATCACGCCATGCCCGGACCGGGCCGGGATCCCGTCTGTTTCAGCATTGCGGCAAACCCTCCTCGAAGGCGGGCCTGCCGGAGGGGCCGACGAAGGGCTTGGCTTACGCGACGACGCCCATGATGTCGGATTCCTTCATGATCAGCAGGTCCTGGCCGTCAATGCGGACTTCGGTGCCCGACCACTTGCCGAACAACACGCGGTCACCCGCCTTCACATCAAGGGCGACGACCTTGCCGGTCTCGTCGCGCGCGCCGGGGCCGACAGCGACAACCTCGCCTTCCTGCGGCTTTTCCTTGGCGGCATCCGGAATGATGATGCCGCCCTTGGTCTTCTCTTCCGCTTCGATGCGGCGAACCACGACACGGTCGTGCAGGGGACGGAAATTCATGTGCGCGTCCTCGTTTTTCTCTGGCGAGGGAGCTCTCGATGCGATACCGAGGCTCCGGTTGGAGCTTGAACTGCAGGCTTTGTTAGCACTCCCCTCAGGCGAGTGCCAAAGCTGTTGCCGGATGTAAGCACGCACTTGCCTGCTGTCAAGCCGAACCATCTCGACGCGCTTGCAAATGCGCCGGAAGCCGCTCTGTCCTCGGCACTGCTTGATCTTTGCACCGCGCCGCGGCACAACGCGCCCATGCTGCATGTCAACGATCTCACCTATCGGCTCGGCGAGCGCATCCTGCTCGACAACGCCTCCTTCGCCGTGCCGGACGGGGCGCGGGTCGGGATCGTCGGGCGCAACGGCACCGGCAAGACGACGCTGTTCCGCATTCTGCTCGGCGAGCTCTCGCCGGAATCGGGCAATGTCGGCATGCCCAGGGGGCGGCGCATCGGCACCGTGGCGCAGGAAGCGCCCGGGGGGCCGGAGAGCCTGATCGAGGTGGTGCTCGCCGCCGATACCGAGCGCGCCCGGCTGATGGCCGAGGCCGAGACCGCCGAGGGCATGCATCGCGCCGAGATCGAGACGCGTCTCACCGATATCGGCGCGCATTCCGCGCCGGCCCGCGCAGCGGCGATCCTGCACGGGCTCGGCTTTGATGCCGGGGCACAGGCGCGACCGTGCGCGTCCTTCTCCGGGGGCTGGCGCATGCGTGTGGCACTCGCCGCCGTGCTCTTCTCCGAGCCGGATCTGCTGCTGCTCGATGAGCCCACCAACTATCTGGATATCGAGGGCACGCTCTGGCTCTATGATTACCTCGCGCGCTACCCGCATACGGTGCTGGTCATCAGCCATGACCGCGACCTGCTCGATACCTGCGTCGATCACATCCTGCATCTGGAGAGCGCCAGGCTGACGCTCTATCGCGGCGGCTATACCTCGTTTGCACGCCAGCGGGCGGAAAAGCAGATGCTCCTGCAAAAGAGCGCAGCCAAGCAGGAGAGCGAGCGCAGGCATCTGCAGAGCTTCGTCGATCGTTTCCGCGCCAAGGCCACCAAGGCGCGTCAGGCGCAATCGCGGCTCAAGCGCCTCGAGAAGCTCCAGCCCATCGTCACCATCACCGACGAACAGACGCTTCCCTTCGATCTGCCCAGCCCCGAGAAGCTGCTCTCGCCGCCCCTGATCGCGCTCGATGGCGCGGCGGCGGGTTACGATGAGAAACCGGTGCTCGACCGGATGAATCTCTCGATCCTGCCCGATGACCGGATCGCCCTGCTTGGCGCCAATGGCAACGGCAAGTCAACTTTCTGCAAGTTGATCGGCGGGCGGCTCCCCCCGATGAAGGGCGAGATGGTGGCCTCGTCGAAGATGAAGGTCGCTTACTTTGCCCAGCACCAGCTCGACGAGTTGCGTCCGCAGGCGAGCCCCGTGGCGCATGTGGCCGAGCGCATGCCAGGTGCGCCGGAGGCGAGGATACGTGCCCGCGCGGCCCGGTTCGGCTTTCCCGGCAACAAGGGCGATACGCCGGTCGAGAAACTCTCCGGCGGCGAGAAGGCGCGGCTGTTGATGGGGCTCGCGGCGTTTGACGGGCCGCATCTGCTGATTCTCGACGAGCCGACCAACCATCTCGACATCGACAGTCGCCAGGCGCTGGTCGAGGCGATCGCCGATTTCAACGGTGCGGTGATCATCGTCAGCCATGACCGTTTTCTTGTCGAGGCCTGCGCCGACCGGCTCTGGCTCGTCGGCGGCGGGCGAGTGAGACCTTTCGACGGCGATATGGAGGATTACCGCAAATTCGTGCTCTCCGGCGGGCTCGACGAGAATGGCGGACGTGAGACTCGCCGCGACGAGCGGCCCGTGCGCACCGATGATCGCAAGTCGGCGGCGCAGAAGCGCTCGCAGCAGGCGCCCTTGCGCAAGCAGCTCGCACAGGTCGAGGCGCGAATCGAGAAGCTCACCGGGGTGATCGCCAAGATCGACGCGGCGATCGGCGACGGCGAAGCCTTCCAGCGTGATCCGCAGAAAGCCGCCGAGATATCCCGCATGCGCGGCGAGGCGGCAGAGGCGCTCGAGCGGGCGGAGGAAGAATGGCTGGAGATTTCACAGGCTCTCGAAGCATGAAGATCCGGGCGCTGAAGCGTCCCGCCGCTTGCCCGCGATGCCGGGGACACGGCCATGACCCATGCCCGGACCCGGTGCTGACATAGCCGCCGGGCGGCATGCTGAATACACCCTTGTCTCCTGTGTCGTTTTAATATAAAGATATCTTTATATCTCAATCGAGCCATATCCATTCCCTTGGGTCATGGCCAGCGGGTGGATGATGCAGTCAGGTCTCAATCTCTCGATGAACGAGGCGCTCGTCGCATTGCGTGCGGCGGGAGAGGAGACGCGTCTGCGCATTCTCGCCCTCCTCGCTGACGGCGAATTATCCGTCTCGGACCTGACCGACATTCTCGGCCAGTCGCAGCCGCGCATCTCGCGCCATCTCAAGCTGCTGGTCGAATCGGGGCTGGTCGAGCGTCATCGCGAGGGGGCGTGGGCCTTCTTCCGGCTCGCCGATCGCGCCACGGCGACGCGTCTGCTGCATCCGCTGCTTGACGCGCTCGACGGCGCGGATCCGCATGTCGATGCCGACAAGGCGCGGCTGCAGGCCAAGCGTCGTCAGCGGGCGGAGGCCGCGCAGGCCTATTTCGCGCGCATTGCGCCGAAATGGGACGAACTGCGCTCGCTGCATGCCGCAGAGCACGATGTCGAGGAGGCGGTACGCGGCGCACTCGGTGATGCACCGATCCGCAACCTGATTGATCTCGGTACCGGGACGGGGCGCATGCTGGGCCTTCTGGCGCCGCTCGCCTCCCGCGTGGTCGGGCTCGATGCCAGCCATGCCATGCTCTCGGTGGCCCGGGCCAATCTGGAGAAGGCCGGAGTCGGCCGAATCGAGCTGCGCCAGGGCGACATTCATGCGCCGCCGGTGGAGGCGAACGCCTTCGATCTGGTGGTGATCCACCAGGTGCTGCATTACCTCGACGATCCGGCCCGCGCCCTGCGCGAGGCGACGCGGCTCGTGGCGCCGGGCGGGCGCATGCTGATTGTCGATTTCGCCCCGCACGGGCTCGAATTCCTGCGTGAGAAGCAGGCGCATCGCCGCCTCGGCTTCTCGCATGAACAGATCGGTGACTGGCTTGAGGAAGCCGGTCTCGATTGTACGCTCACCCGCGACCTGCCCCCGCCTCAGGGGACCAGGGACGCGCTCACCGTGTCAATCTGGCTGGGCCAGGACCGCCGCGTGCGGACCGACTGGCCCTTGCAGCCCAACAACAGAGAGGTCGCCTGATGCAAGCTCGTTCGCGCGCTACCGAAGGCACGCCGTTCCGTTCGGTTTCCTTCGAGTTCTTTCCGCCCAAGACGCCGGAAATGGAGGCCACCCTGTGGTCGTCCATCGAGCGCCTGGCCCCGCTCGGCCCGACCTTCGTCTCGGTGACCTACGGCGCCGGCGGTTCCACCCGCGAGCGCACGCACAACACCGTGTCGCGCATCGTCAAGGAAACGGATCTCAAGCCGGCAGCGCATCTCACCTGCGTCGCCGCCACGCGCGAAGACGTCGATGAGGTGGTCAAGGGTTATCATGATGCGGGTGTGCGCCATATCGTGGCCCTGCGCGGTGATCCGGTCGAGGGGCCGGGTACGGCTTACGCACCCCATCCGGGCGGCTATGCCACCTCCTGGGACCTGATCGAGGGCATCAGCAGGATCGGCGATTTCGAGATCTCCGTCTCGGCCTATCCCGAGAAGCACCCCGATGCCGCGAGCCTTGATGCCGATATCGATGCGCTCAAGCGCAAGGTCGATGCCGGCGCGACGCGGGCGATCACGCAGTTCTTCTTCGATAACGAGCTGTATCTGCGTTATCTCGACAAGGTCCGCGCCAGGGGGATCGACATTCCGATCGTGCCGGGTATCGTGCCGGTGCAGAATTTCAAGCAGACGGCGAATTTCGCCAAACGCACCGGGGCGAGCGTGCCTGACTGGCTCGCCGCGCGATTCGAGGGTCTCGACGACGATGTGGCGACCCGCAAGCTCGTCGCGGCGGCCGTCGCGGCGGAGCAAGTGATCGGACTGATCGATGAGGGGGTGGAGGATTTCCACTTCTACACGATGAACCGGGCCGATCTCGTCTATGCGGTATGCCATCTGCTCGGCATGCGCCCCGACCAGCCCTTGCAGCACGCCGCGTAAGGCGCGCGACGCTCACACATTCACGAAATGCAGCGGTCGGGCATGCCCGACCGTTCGCCGTACAACAAACCGGGAAGAGTCTTCATGTCGCATATCAAGCACGCCGATGGTCGAGAGGTCCGCAAAGCCCTGCGCACGGCGGCGTCCGAGCGCATTCTGGTGCTGGACGGCGCCATGGGCACCGCCATTCAGGACAAGAAATTCTCCGAGGAGGATTTCCGCGTCGAGCGCTTCAAGGATCACGCGCATGACCAGAAGGGCAACAACGACCTTCTGATCCTGTCGCAGCCCGAGGCGATCCGCGACATCCACCTGGATTACTTCCTCGCGGGCTCGGATATCGTCGAGACCAACACCTTCTCCGGCACGCGTATCGCCCAGGCCGATTACGGCATGGAGGAGATCGTCTACGAGCTCAATCTGGAAGGCGCGCGGGTCGCCCGCGCCGCTGCCGGGATCGCGCAGGAGAAGGATGGCCGCCGCCGCTTCGTCGCCGGCGCCATCGGCCCGACCAACCGGACCCTGTCGATCTCGCCGGATGTCAACAATCCGGGCTTTCGCGCGGTCACGTTCGACGAAGTGCGCGATGCCTATGCCGAGCAGGTGCGCGGCCTCGTCGATGGCGGCTCCGATCTGATCCTGATTGAGACCATCTTCGACACGCTCAACGCGAAGGCCGCGATCGTGGCGATCCGCCAGGTCTTCATCGAGAAGGGCGTCGATCTGCCGATCATGATCTCCGGCACGATCACCGATCTGTCGGGCCGCACCCTGTCGGGCCAGACGCCGGAGGCCTTCTGGAATTCGGTGCGCCATGCCGATCCCTTCACCATCGGGCTCAACTGCGCGCTCGGCGCCAAGGAGATGCGCGGGCATATCGCCGAGCTTTCGCGCATCGCCGACACCTTCGTCTGCGCCTATCCCAATGCGGGCCTGCCCAACGAATTCGGCCTCTATGACGAGCGCCCGGAAGCGACGGCGGGCATGCTCGCGGAATTCGCCGATGCGGGCCTCGTCAACATCGTCGGCGGCTGCTGCGGCACCACGCCCGATCATATCCGCGCCATCGCGGAGGCGGTCGCGGGCAAGAAGCCGCGCGAGGTCGTCAAGCCCAAGACCTGGCTGCGGCTGTCGGGCCTCGAGCCCTTCACGCTCACGCCGGACATCCCCTTCGTCAATGTGGGCGAGCGCACCAACGTCACCGGCTCGGCGAAATTCCGCAAGCTGATCACCAATGGTGACTACGACACCGCTCTCGACGTCGCCCGCGACCAGGTCGCAAACGGCGCCCAGGTGATCGACGTCAACATGGATGAGGGCCTGCTCGATTCCGAGAAGGCCATGGTGGACTTCCTCAACCTCGCTGCCGCCGAGCCCGATATCTCGCGCGTGCCGGTCATGGTCGATTCCTCCAAGTTCCACGTCATCGAAGCCGGCCTGAAATGTGTGCAGGGCAAGGCGATCGTGAATTCGATCTCGATGAAGGAAGGCGAGGAGGAATTCCTCAAGCACGCCCGCATCTGCCGTGATTACGGGGCTGCGGTCGTGGTCATGGCCTTCGACGAGGACGGCCAGGCCGATACGGCGGCGCGCAAGATCGAGATCTGTACCCGCGCCTACAAGCTCCTGACCGAAGAGATCGGCTTCCCGCCGGAGGACATCATCTTCGACCCCAACGTCTTCGCCGTGGCGACGGGGATCGAGGAACACGACAATTACGGCAACGACTTCATCGAGGCGACGCGCACCATCCGCGAGACCCTGCCGCATGCACATATCTCGGGCGGCGTGTCGAACCTCTCCTTCTCCTTCCGCGGCAACGAGCCCGTGCGCGAGGCGATGCACACCGTCTTCCTCTACCACGCCATCAAGGCGGGGATGGATATGGGCATCGTCAATGCCGGCCAGCTCGGGGTCTACGAAAATCTCGATCCCGAGCTGCGTGAACTGTGCGAGGATGTCGTCCTCAACCGCCGCAGCGACGCCACCGAGCGCCTGCTTGACGCGGCCGCGCGCTTCAAGGGTGACGGCTCCGGCGCGGTCAGGGTACAGGATCTCGAATGGCGCAAGCTGCCCGTCGAGAAGCGCCTCGAACATTCTCTCGTCAACGGCATCACGGAATTCGTCGTCGAGGATACCGAGGAAGCCCGCCAGAGCGCCGAGCGCCCGCTTCACGTGATCGAGGGGCCGCTGATGGCCGGCATGAACGTGGTCGGCGATCTGTTCGGCGCCGGCAAGATGTTCCTGCCGCAGGTGGTGAAATCCGCCCGCGTGATGAAGCAGGCCGTGGCCCATCTGATGCCTTATATGGAGAAGGAAAAGGAAGAAGCCGGGCTCGATCAGCAATCGGCTGCCGGCAAGGTCCTGATGGCCACTGTCAAGGGCGACGTCCACGATATCGGCAAGAACATCGTCGGCGTCGTGCTCGCCTGCAACAATTACGAGGTCATCGATCTCGGCGTGATGGTGCCCACCGCCAAGATCCTCGACGAGGCCAAAAAGCACAATGTCGATGTGGTCGGCCTGTCGGGCCTGATCACGCCCTCCCTCGACGAGATGGTGAACGTCGCCGCCGAGATGGAACGCGAGGGCTTCGACATTCCGCTGCTGATCGGTGGCGCCACCACCAGCCGCGTGCATACGGCGGTGAAGATCCACCCGTCCTATAATCGCGGCCAGGCCATCTACGTCACCGATGCCAGCCGTGCAGTGGGTGTCGTCTCCAACCTGCTCTCGGAAGACCAGTGCAAGCCTTATATCGAGGGCATCAAGAAGGAATACGCCAAGGTCGCCGATGCGCATGCCCGCGCCGAGATGGACAAGCAGCGCCTGCCATTGGCCAAGGCCCGCGCCAACCCGGTCAAGATCGACTGGAGCGGCTATGAGACGGTCAAGCCGAGCTTCTTCGGCCCGCGCGTGTTCCGCAGCTACGATGTCGCCGATCTCGTGCCCTATATCGACTGGACGCCCTTCTTCCAGACCTGGGAGCTGAAGGGGCGCTATCCTGATATCCTTCAGGACGAGAAGCAGGGCGAGGTGGCGCGCCAGCTCTTCGACGATGCGCAGGAGATGCTCAAGAAGATCGTCGAGGAACGCTGGTTCAATCCCAAGGCCGTGATCGGCTTCTGGCCGGCCAACAGCGTCGGCGACGATATCCGCCTCTACAAGGGCGAGAGCCGTGAGGAGACGCTGGCCACCTTCCACGGTCTGCGCCAGCAGCTCACGAAGCGTGGCGATCGTCCCAATGTCTGCATGTCGGACTTCGTTGCGCCGGAAGACAGCGGCGTGAAGGATTATGTCGGCGCCTTCGTCGTCACGGCCGGCCTCGAGGAAGTGCGCATCGCCGAGCGCTTTGAGCGCGCCAACGACGATTACGGTTCGATTCTCGTCAAGGCACTGGCCGACCGTATCGCCGAGGCCTTTGCCGAGCGCATGCATCAGCGCGTGCGCAAGGAATTCTGGGGCTATGCGCCGGACGAGACGCTCTCCAACGAGGAACTGATCACCGAGGGCTATGCCGGCATCCGCCCGGCTCCGGGCTATCCGGCCCAGCCCGATCACACCGAGAAGGACACGCTGTTCGAACTGCTCGACGCGCGAAAGAACATCGGCGTGGAGCTCACCGAGAGCAAGGCGATGTGGCCCGGCTCCTCCGTCTCCGGCCTCTATATCGGCCATCCGGAATCGTATTATTTCGGCGTCGCCAAGGTCGAGCGCGACCAGGTCGAGGATTACGCCATGCGCAAGGGCATGGATATCGAGGAGATGGAGCGCTGGCTGGCGCCGGTGCTCAACTACGACCCGGCCAATTACGTGAAGGCGGCAGCGGAGTAAGCTGCGGCGTTTTCGACGAACACGAACAAGAGCGGCGCTTCCGGCGCCGCTTTTCTTGATCAGGGGCGGTAGCGGCTTTCACGCGGGCGGCTCCGATTCCGGCTGCGCCCGGGCATCATCGTGCGATACCGGTGGTCAAGTTGCGCGATCCCCGCCAGCCAGACGCACCCGCCGCCTCTCACTGCCGGATCATCTTCTCACAGCCATCGGATTTCCTGACCGTGCGGGCCGGTCCAGGCCAGGGGCTCGCCGTTGCCGGACAGCAGGAACATGTCATCGTGCACCTGCCCGACGGCTGCAGCCGATTGCGGAAAGGCGCGCGGACTTTCGTTGCTGAGCCAGAAGACCCGCGGATCGCGCATCATGCTCTCGGCGAATGCATCGCGGTCATCTTGCTGCGAAACATAGTTCAAGACAGCGGTGTGGAATACCACGACAGTCGCCTCACGCGGCGCTGCCGCGATCAGGTCCGGCAGATCGCGCCGGAGATCTCCCGCCTCGACGCGGGGGCGTTCGCTGCGCGCAATCGCGATCGCCTTGCGCAAGCGCGCCAGCCGCTCATGGTGTTCGGGCCAGACGAGATGTTCGAGCCATGCGACATCCTCATCCTTCGACATGTCCAGAGGGTTCAGATCCAGGCCGGCCCGCCATACGATCTCGGGATGGCGCAACGGCAGCGGTGTATTCTGCGTGGCCGCGCAGGCCAGGACCGGCGCCGTGGCCGCGAACCGTGCGGGCGGCGCAAGAGTCTGATGCCCCCAATCATAACCATAGGCGTCCGGCAGGAGACAAAGGCCAGCGGAGGCACCGACCTCGATCAAGGCCAGCGGCCCCTCGATCCGGGCAAGGGCCGGCAGAAGCACGGCACAGCGCCCGGGCTCATTGGTCTGGGTCGTGCGTGTACGCATGATCCCGGCGATCGCCTCTTCATGATCGGCGATCGCTGCATCGAATTCAGCGGGCGAGGCCGGTGTCCCGGCGACGAGCCGCATGGCAGCGAAGAGGAGGTTGGGCTGTTGCCGGTCCTGGGGAAGGCCAGCGAGAAAAACCAGCACGCGCGGCGATTGCGCCACATGCCGCGCCAGGATTTCGTAGATGGCTGAACGCCCTCTGGCTTCCACGTCGGCAAAGCGCTGGTAGCGCGCTTTGATAGATTGCATCCTGCGCTCCCGGATCCTGAATACTTCTGTCGAGCCGCTATGTGTTTACGTCGCAGCAACCACCGAAAACTGGCCACCGGCAAAGGCAGTCTTGGAAAAACTCAGAGCGTGCAAGGCAAAGCAGGTCAAGTGAACCAGCACGCCGGAAGAAGGCTTCACACGCTGCGTACACCCTGCAAGCGATGCCCAACTCAGCTGCGCTCCGCCTCGACGCAGCTCTCTTCCTCGACGCCGGCAATCAGATCATGCGCCTCGTCACGCAGCATGATAAAGCGCTGGAGGCCGTCGAGATTCTCCACCGCCTCGGTGCGCAGGCGCAGGAGCTCGAGCAGATCGTTACGATCGTTGCGGGTGATGCGCGCTTTCAGGATGGTCTGGCGCTCGGTTTCGAGTGCTTCGTAGAGGCGTGTTTGCGCGTGCGTGCGCCGGTCGATGCGCAACTGATCGACGAAGATCGCCGCAAGCGCATCGCAGCGCTCCTGTCCCGTGAGCCCCTCTGCCCCGTCAGGGCTCGCGACTGGGCAATACTGTCCACGCCAGCCGGCGACGACGGAGCGTCCTTCGTCAAGGGTGCGCGTGGCGCGGCGAATCTCGCGATCGAGATCGCGCATCTCGCGACTGCGCAGCATGGAACGCGCCTCGTCGAGCCGCTGCTCGGGCGGACGTGTCCCGTCATCCATGAGCTCTTCGAAAGTCGCCACGATCCGGACCTGCTCGTCACGCAGGGCTTCGATACGTTCATTGGCGACGAGTTCCTCGGCATAGTCGAGGGCGAAAAACATGCAGGCCTGCGGCTCGCGACCCAGACGCGCCTCGGTACTGGAGAGCATCGGCATCATTGCCAGCGCCGTCACCATGAAGAACGCGAACACACCCATATCTGCAATCATCCTCATCACTGCCCAGAGTGGCTCACCGGGGCAATTTCTTCAAGTGGCGTCAATGCCGCGCCACAGGCGCCATAGCGCCGGGTCCAAGGTTAGCGTGTCGTACAGCGGGCCCATACATGAAATGCATGGCGGATACGCATCGCACGTAGTAGCCCGAATTGGCAAATCAGTTCAGACGCAACAAACTTGGCCGTAAGCAGGCTGGAATTCCTTGCGCGAAACCCGGATACGAGACATGGACCGGCGAACTGCAGTGCCCGTGCATATCGGCTTCTACGCCGAAACCCGCAGCTTCTGCGCCTTGGCACCGCGTCTGGCTGTGGGCCTGCTGGCATTCTCCGTCGCGTTTCTCATGGTGCAGACGTTGGCCACTGTCCTTGGCTCCTGAGCCGGGCAGGGTGCTCATCGACGGAACGGGCCTTTCCCCGAAACCCCGTCAATCGCCCGCGCGACCATCGCGCGATATCAGGCTGTGCGCGTTCCGGCATCCCCGTCAGGAAGCCGCATGTTGCATGAGATGATCCGTACCCACGAAAAAGGCCCGGCTCACAGAGCCGGGCCTGAACGGGTCGGGAGCCGGAAAGGCCTGATCAGGCAGCTTCTTCCTGCAGGTTGTCCCCATCCGCGTCGTTATCCGCATCGCTCGCATCGGCGTTCTTGCCGCGGCGCGGAGACTTGTTGAGGCTCTCCTCGATGAGCTTCAAGGCCTCCGTCTCGGTGATCTCGTTCACCGATGCGATCTCGCGCACGACACGGTCGAGCGCGGCCTCGTAGAGCTGGCGCTCGCTGTAGGACTGCTCGGGCTGGGCATCGGAGCGATAGAGATCGCGAACAACCTCGGCGATCGAGATCAGGTCGCCCGAGTTGATCTTGGCCTCGTATTCCTGCGCCCGGCGCGACCACATGGTCCGCTTGACACGGGCACGTCCCGCCATGGTGTCGAGTGCCTTCTGAACCAGATCGGTTTCGGCGAGCTTGCGCATCCCGACGCTTTCCGCCTTGCTGGTCGGAACGCGCAGGACCATCTTGTCCTTTTCGAAACTGACGACATAGAGTTCGAGCTTGAAGCCTGCGATCTCCTGCTCCTCGATCGCTGTGATGCGTCCGACTCCATGGGCCGGATACACGATAGCTTCACCAGCCTTGAAACCGAGCTGCTTGGCGTTCTTCTTGGCGGTCGTCATGCGATGAAGGCCTCCTGCATGGGCGCCGCGCGACATTCTGAACCGTCGCGTCGACGATGGTGGGTGCGCCGATTGGGGCTCGGCGAACCCGAAAACAAGCACGCACCACCCCGCGTCCCGAAAAGGCGCTGGCGGTTCGTGTCCCCTGAATGCGTGTCAACCGGTCGAACAGGCGTCGCTTCGCCACCGCAGTTCAAAATCGACGGGTTCCGTTCCGAAGGCGGCGTGAACAATCGTCATGATTGGCTTGAGCTCACGATAGAGTGGACGCCCGCCGTGTTTATCGACGGTGCTTGCACCCTATCACAAAAACCGTGAAAAATCAAAACTGCTGACGTGAAACTGTCATCAATCCCCTTCGCCGGGATTGGAGGAGAAGAATTTTTCGTATTTGCCGCTCATGCCGTCATATTCTTTCGCATCCGGCGGCTCGGGCTTCTTCTGCGTGATATTCGGCCAGGTCTTGGACAGATCCGTGTTGATCTGCAGCCATTGCTCCAGTCCCGGCTCGGTATCCGGCTTGATCGCCTCGGCCGGGCATTCCGGTTCACAGACACCGCAATCAATGCACTCGTCGGGATGGATGACGAGCATGTTCTCGCCCTCATAGAAACAATCCACGGGACAGACCTCGACACAATCCATGTATTTGCATTTGATGCAATTTTCGGTGACGATATAGGTCATGACAGGTTCCTGTGGCGGCGATGGTCGCTTGGTGTGTCGTGAACGCGCGCCCGCTTTATCGCGTTCGCGTGCCAATCTCAACTAGTTCCAGTCCGAGACGCCATCAAGGGCCGAGTTGCTCGTAAAGCGCGGCAGCTTCCCGCGCGCTGCCGCGCCGTTTTCCGAGATCGCGGACTCGGGCGACGACGGTCGCGTGCTCGGCGGCAACGGTGACGATATCGCCCTCCACGATGCCCTTGGAGGGCTGGGTGACCCGATTGCCGTTGAGACGCACACGCCCGTCACTGACCAGACGGGCACAGGCGCCGCGCGTGCGCGCGAAACGGGCATACCAGAGCCACTTGTCGAGGCGCTGGCGATCCTCCCGCATGGCTGCTCCGGATGCTAGGACTTGTCTTCGAGTTGTGCCTTGAGTGCGGCGAGCTTGGCGAAGGGCGAATCGGGATCGGCCTGGCGCTTGCGATGATCCGGCCCGGACGAGTAGCTCGCGGGTTTGCCCGCTCCTTTGCCCGGCCCCTTGCCCGGCCCCTTGCCCTTGCCCGGGCCTTTGCCTGTTCCCTGGCCGGGGCCCTTGCCGTCACGGGAGCGGAAGCCGGCCTCGCCGAATTTCTGCAGATCGCGGCTACGCTTCTCGCCGCGTCGCGTAGCCTCAGCGGTGGCTGCCGGGGCCTCGCCGCCCTCGGGAACACGCCTGCCGGGACCACGGCGCCGTCCATCGCGTTGGCCGCGCTGCGGGCGATGCTGACGCCAGATTTCGACCGTCTCGGGCTCGCTCGCTTCCGGCTCGCCGGCCTCGGCCCCACCGGTCCCGGCTTCGCTCGCCACCGTCCCGACGAGTTCCCCGGGCGTGTCTGCCGCGCGAGCGTCCGGCGTTTCCGGGGGCGCTTCGGACAGTCTTTCAGGTGCCCCTTCTAAGGCCTGCGCAGATGGCGGTTGCGATGACGTCTCGGCAGGCGCCCCGGAGACCGCTGCAAGGGCATCTGCGCCCTGTGACGATTCCGGCTGCGACTCCTCAGCCCCTGCCTCGCCCATCGCGTCAGCTGCGGCAGATACGGGCTCTGCGCGCGGCGTTTCGGCGGCTGGTGCCGGTTCCACACTCTCGCTCCGCGCCTGCGCTGTTCCGGGCTCGCCTGCAGTGGACGCTTCACTCCCGGCTGCGGGCTCGGCCGTGCTCCCGGTCGTATGCTCGGACGTGGGCGGTTTCGCGCTCACCGGCGTCATCGCCACGGGAAGCAGGATCTCGCCGGTAATGGCCGGGCCGGTACGGGACTGGGAGACATAGCCGAGCGATTTCAGGATCGTCGCGAAATCCTCACCTGCGCAGCCGACCAGGGAGGTCATGGCGACGGTCGCGACGAATCCGTCGCCATCTGCAGCGCCCGCCGGCGGTTCGCCAATGGTCTCGCCGGGACGATAGGCGATGGCCGGGCGGATCAGATCGGCCAGGCGCTCCAGAATATCGACGCGCACCGCGCGCCCGCCACAGACCCGGAAACCCGCAGCCCGATAAAGCCCGCGCGCGACGTCTGGATCGACAGGGATCGAGGTGCGCCCGGAACTGGCCAGATGTGCGATCTCGTCGATGCCCTTCTGGTCGAGCCCGCCATGCCTGAGCGCCCAGAGCTGCGTCGCCAGGGTGCGCGGCGCCGGCTTGAGCATCAGGGGCATGTAGAGATGATAGGCGCCGAAGCGCACGCCCTTCTGGCGAAGAGCCGCACGGCCCTCCTGCTCCAGACCGCGCACTTCCTGCAGCACCTTGGCGCGCTCGAGCACGCCGAGCGATTCGGAAATCTGGAAGCCGATGCCCCGCGCGATGCCGGTCAGATCCTGCGCATCCTCCAGCTCGATCACGGGACCAAGCGTGCGCATGATATAGGCCTTGAGCCAGGCTTTCAGCCGGGTTTCCACCTTCTCGCGGGCCGGGCCGGTGAGATGCTCGTCGGCGATGAGACGGATTTCCGGCTCGAAGATTTTCTCCGATGCTTCCAGCTTGCCGACGGGATCGCCGCTCCAGCGGATGGTGCCATCATTCGACAGCACGAACAGCGTATCCGCAGCCGAAGCAAAACGCTCCGCCCGCTGCTCGATCTCACCTGCGAGCGCCTTTTGCGCGGCATGGCGCAGCGTCTTGGCCTCGGCACTGTCCGCACCCGGATCCGGCACGAAGGAAAATCCGTGGAGTTGTCCCACGTGCTGGCCCTCGACGGTGACATCGCCGGTGGCCGAAATCTGCGCATCCAACATCGCGTTCTCTCTCAAGCGCCGCATCAAAACGCTCGTCCGACGATCGACGAAACGGCTCGCCAGCCGGTCGTGCAAAGCGTCGGACAGCCTGTCCTCTACCTTACGGGTGACGCTCTGCCAATGCTCCGGATCACGCAACCAGTCATCACGGTTGGCGACGAAGGTCCATGTCCGCACCTGCGCGATCCGGTAGGAGAGGGTGTCGATATCCCCCTCGACCTTGTCCAACTGCTTGATTTGCTTGGAAAACCAGTCATCGGGAATGCCCCCGTCAGACATCACGAAACGGTACAGTGCCGCCACCAGATCGGCGTGGCTCGCAGGCGACACTTTTCGATAATCGGGCACCTGGCAGACTTCCCAAAGCCGTTCGACGGCATCGCGGGTGCTTGCGAGGTCGCGCAATTCGCGGTCGCGGGCGACGATATCCAGTGCGGCGATGTCCTCGCCGATGGGCGCGCGGGTCAGTCCGTTCTCGCGGGGCACGTCGGCGAGCGAGGTCTGAAGACGCTCGAGGGTGCGAAAGTCGAGATCGGGATTGCGCCATTGCAGCACGCGCACGGGCTCGAAGGCATGCGCCTCGACGGCCTGGGCGATTTCCGGCTCGAACGGGTCGCAGCGCCCGGTCGTGCCGAAACTGCCATCGTTCAGATGCCGCCCGGCGCGCCCTGCAATCTGTCCGATCTCCGCCGGTTGCAGAGCGCGGAAGCGAAAACCGTCGAATTTGCGTGATGCGGCGAAGGCGACATGGTCGACATCGAGATTGAGCCCCATGCCGATCGCATCGGTGGCGACCAGGTAATCCACCTCGCCCGACTGATACAGCGCCACCTGGGCGTTGCGCGTGCGGGGCGAGAGCGCGCCGAGCACCACGGCCGCGCCCCCGCGCTGGCGCCGGATCAGCTCGGCAATGGCATAGACCTCCTCCGCCGAGAAGGCGACGATGGCCGAGCGTGTGGGCAGGCGCGAAACCTTGCGCTCGCCGGTGAAGACGAGCTGCGACAGGCGCGGGCGGGAGGTGACGTGCACACCGGGGATCAGCTGCTCGATCAACGGCTTCATCGTGCCGGCACCGATCAGCAGCGTCTCCTCGCGTCCGCGCTGGTTGAGCAGGTGATCAGTAAAGACATGACCGCGATCGAGATCGGCGGCGAGTTGCACCTCGTCGATGGCGACGAAGGCGAGATCGAGATCGCGCGGCATGGCTTCCGCCGTGCAGACCCAGTAGCGCGGCTTGCGCGGCTTGATCTTCTCCTCGCCAGTGACGAGCGCTACCGCATCAGGCCCCACGCGATCGACCACGCGCTGATAGACCTCGCGCGCCAGCAGGCGCAGTGGCAGGCCGATCATCCCGGAGGAGTGGGCCAGCATGCGCTCGATGGCAAGATGGGTCTTGCCGGTATTGGTCGGCCCCAGAACGGCTGTGACGCCACGTGAGCGGACTTGCGGAGGAAGCGATCTGCGGGCCATGGCTCGTTTCGGATGGCTCGTTGCGGGAGACGTTGTCGGGAAGGGCGGCAGGTGCAGCCGGCGAAGTCCGTTCGGGGGCCATCATGCCCCGGGTTGCGCGCGGCGGTCTCCGACTCCGCCTGCTTCAGCTCGCCCCACAGATAAGCCCCCGCCAGCCGAACGGCTAGTGCGAAAACGCGGCAGGCCGATAAAACCGGCGAAAAACGCCTCAATCCTCCCCGTCCTGCTTGCGCAGGCCGGCAAGTGCCGCGAAGGGTGAGCGTTCCGGCTCGGTCGGTGCAGGCTCCACGAAGACCGCGTCGGGCTTGCGTGGAAACGGGTCGAGCCCCAGCGCCAGGAATTCGGCCGTGACCCGGCCCAGATCGATGCGCCCGTTGACAATCTCGTCCGGCGGATCGATCGCGCGCTGCTCCTCTTCCTCCGGGCTGCGCGCGCGTCTTTCGGCGGCGACGAAATCGAGATCCACCTCTTCCGTGACCTGCGCCTCGAAGGGTTCCAGCGTCACGCCGCAAATCTGCGTCACACGGCCCCGGACCTGCCCCTTGACCGAAGCGCGCCGACCATCGCCGCTGACATGAAATGCTCCCTCCAGCGCCTGGATTGCCGGCAGGTCGAGCATGCTCGCCAGCGCAGCGAGATCCTCGGGGGAGGGCCGCACCCGGATATCGGATCCACGCCGTGGCAGACGGTCGACAGCGACCGGGTGCGAAATCGGAAAGGGCTGATCCGCATTCGTCATGGCAAGCCTCCTCTCAGGCGGCGGGGCGTTCGGGGGCGAAGGCGGGGCCGTTCGCCAGAAGATCATCGAAACCCTGTTCCGCGATCCGGGCCCTTGCGGCGATCACGTAATCCGCCAACGCTTCTGCCGGAATGTCGGTTTCCGTAACATTGCGTCCCAGTGCCTCGATCAGCCCGGCGCGATCCTCTTCCTCGAGCGCCGTGCCGTAAGCCTTCGCACGTCCGTAGAAGGCGGTGACGAGCTTCTTCATGCGCTTGGGTACGGCCAGGTCGCCGACACCCATGTCGCGCAAAGACATGTCCAGCCATTTGAAGAAGGCATCGACGAAATCCTGGGCGAAATCGTCGGCCGGCGGGGGCAGTTCGCGCAGGCGCCGCAGCACCAGCGTCATGTGCAGGATGACGGATTCGTAACGCCCCTCCAATGTGTCGGGCACGTCGAGATCGGTATAGAGCAGGGGTGCACGAGCAGCAGCGATCACCCGCGTTAGCAGGGTATCGACTGCGTCCGGTCCCTTGTTCCGGCGAAAGAAGCTCAAGATCATGGTGGATAATTCCCTGGCGACCCGCCTTGTCAAAGATGTCTTGTCGGGTTACGCCATTCACCCGGCCGGGCGCAAGTTCCCGAAAGCCGCAGTTCGAACGGATCAGCGCCGGAAGCGACAGTCGCCATGACCATGCTCACTCGTCTCATCACCGTCATTTTCCTCGCCGGGCTCACTGCCGCCTGTTTCCAGGGCGAGGAATTGCAGCGCGGCCATATCATCGACGAGGCGGCGCTGGAACAGGTGCAGCCCGGCATGTCTGCCGAACAGGTGCTTGAAACCATGGGCACGCCCTCGACCGTGTCCACCGTGGGGAACCAGTCCTGGTACTACGTCAGCCAGACAACAAGCCAGCAATTCGCTTTCCAGAAACCGGAAGTGATCGATCAGCGCGTCACCGCAATCTATTTTACACCTAACCTGCGGGTCGAGCGCGTGGCGGACTATGGTCTCGAAGACGGCAAGATCTTCGATTTCATCTCCCGCACAACCCCCACCGGTGGCGAAGAGCAGAGCTTCCTCGGAAATCTGTTCCGCGGCGTGGTCGGCTTCAATCCGCTGCGTTGATCCGCAGCGGGCTGCTGTTGCGGGCAGGCTGCACCCGGTATCACCTCAATCGATATTCGGCTCCTGACCGCTCGGCTGATTCGTCGAACCGGGCGTCCCGTCATCGACCGGCAGCGTCTCGTCCAGCGCAATGAATTGTGGTGCGCCCTCGATTTCGTCAGCCGACATGTCGAGGACCACATCGCCAGCCGGTTCGGTGAAGAGGCCGCCGTCGAGCAGGCCCCTATCCTGCTCGGCGCCGGCCGGGACGATGTTTGTCGCGTGCAGCGGGATGGCGATGACACGCTCGCCGATGCCGAGAAAACCGCCGATGCTGATGACAAAGCCAACGACGCGGTGATGCTCGTCGAGCAGGAAATCCTCAATGCGACCGACATTCTCACCGTCGGTAGTGATGGCATCGGCGCCGAGGATCTCGGTACCGAGTTGGTGGCCCGGGGTCTGCGCCACGATGAAACCGCCCTGCATCTGCAACTCAGAGTTTATTTTGCGCGTACGGTCCGCAGAGGATGGTGGATCCATGCGCTGCCCGTCCTGAATGGCCTGCTGCGCAAAAGCCGATGGCAGCGTCAAGGCGCTTGCGACGATCAATCCGGGAAGCCATTTTTTTTCCGGCATCGTTCCTCTCCCTGCCCGCGCCACGGGTTTCTCCCATCAACGTGATGTCGTGCGAGGGTGTTCCAGGAAATGGCCGTCCTTCGTGCCCCGCGTCAACGCAGCGGCGTCGTCATGGGAAAGCCGCCCGTGCAGCGCAGGGCTTCGCCGAGCATCATCCCGGCACAGACCGCGACATTGAGCGAGCGCATCCCCGGTGCCAGTGGAATGCGGATGCGCGCGTCGCAGGCTTCGTGCACGTAATCGGGTGCGCCGGCCGATTCGCGGCCCATGATGATCGCGTCGTTCTCCGCATAGCCGAAATCGGTATACGGTACGGATCCCTGCACCGTGGCGAGCACCAGCCGCAGGCCGTTCGCGCGGCTCCAATCATGGAATGCGCGCCATGAGGGGTGGCGAATGATTGCCACGCGATCCAGATAATCCATACCGGAGCGCCTGAAATGGCGGTCGGAAACGTCGAAGCCGGCGGGTTCCACGATGTCCACCGCGACCCCCAGACAGGCGGCGAGGCGTATCATGGTGCCGGTATTCTGCGGAATATCGGGCTGGAACAGGACGAGCCGCATCGGCGATGTCTCCGGTGAAGATCAGGTGTCGGGCGCAAGGGCGCGACGGTTATCGTCGCGCTGCGGCGCCGGCGCAAGCAACAGGAAAAAGACCATGCTGGAGCGCGCCGAGCGCCGCATCGACCCTTTCGCGCCCTTTGACCGGGAGGAGACGCCGCCCGACCGGGTGAGCGCCTTCGCCTGGCATTATCTGCGCCCGGTGCGCGGCTGGCTGGGGGTGCTGGTCCTGATCTCGCTGGCGGTGGGTGTGCTCGAATCGGGGCTTTATCTGCTCGTCGGCTGGTTTGTCGATCTGCTCTCCACCGCGGATCCGCAGACGGTCTATACCGATCACGGCACGGCGCTGCTGCTCGCGGCTTTCGCCGTGATCGTGATGCGCCCGCTCCTCCACATCACGCACGATATCATCACCAACCAGGTGATCGTGCCGCAGACCACCAACATGATCCGCTGGCGCACCCATTCCTATACGATCGGCCATGCGCTCGGCTATTTCCAGGGCGATTTCGCCGGACGGCTGGCCAACCGGATCGTGCAGGTCGGGCCGGCAGTGCGCGAGATCGCGGTGACCCTGCTCGACACGCTGCTCTATGTCGGCATCTTCGCCATCACGGCCTTTTTGCTGTTTTCATCGATCAGCCCTTGGCTCGCCCTGCCCATGGCCTTGTGGATGATCGGCTACGGGCTGCTCCTGCGCTATTTCATTCCGCTGGCGCGCGATCGCTCCCTGAAGAACGCCGATACCCGCTCCGTGCTGGTGGCGCGGGTGGTGGACACCTATACCAACGCGCTGACGGTGAAGCTGTTTGCCCGATCGGAAGACGAGCGCGCCTCGGTGCGCGAGGCGCTTGCGCGCAATACCCGCGCCTTTCTCGATCTCGGGCGTGTAATCGTGGCCTCTGCCGGAACGCTCGCGGTGATGAACTCGGCCCTGCTCGCCGCCATCGCCACCCTCTCGCTGATGCTGTGGCGCGAGGGCGCGATGTCGACCGGCGAGGCGGCGGCGGGGCTTGCGCTCGTGATGCGCATCCTCGCCATGTCGGGCTGGGTGATGCGCTCGGTGCGCGGCGTGTTCGAGAATGTCGGGGTGGTGCAGGAGAGCATGCGCACCATCGCCCAGCCGCACAAGGTGACCGACATGGCCGCAGCGCGCCCGCTCGGAGTGCGTGACGGCGCGATCCGCTTCGAGGATGTGAGCTTTCATTACGGCGCCGAGGCGGAGGTTCTGGAGCGCTTCGACCTCGCCATCGCGCCGGGGGAGAAGGTCGGGCTGGTGGGGCCGAGCGGGGCGGGGAAATCCACCATCGCCTCGCTGCTCCTGCGCCTGCACGATCTCGAAGGCGGGCGCATCACCATCGACGGGCAGGATATCGCCCGCGTCACCCAGGACAGCCTGCGCGCGCAGATCGGCGTGGTGACGCAGGATACCTCGCTATTGCACCGCTCGATCCGCGACAACATCCTCTACGGGCGCCTCGAGGCCACGCAGGAGGAGGTCGAGCGCGCGGCAAGGCTCGCCCATGCGCATGAATTCATCACGGCGCTGGAGGATCATCGCGGACGGCGCGGGTACGATGCCCATGTGGGCGAGCGCGGGGTGAAGCTCTCCGGCGGCCAGCGCCAGCGCATCGCCATCGCCCGGGTGATTCTCAAGGATGCGCCGATTCTCGTGCTCGACGAGGCGACCTCCGCCCTCGATTCGGAGACGGAGGCCGCGATTCAGGATTCGCTGGAGAAGCTGATGCAGGGCCGCACGGTGCTCGCCATCGCCCACCGGCTGTCCACCATCGCGGCGCTCGATCGCCTGATCGTGCTTGACCGGGGCCGTATCGTCGAGCAGGGCACGCATCACGAACTGCTCGCGCGCGACGGCCATTACGCAAGGCTCTGGGCGCGGCAATCCGGGGGCTTTCTGGAGGTGGCGTGAGGCCGTCGCCGGAAAGCCACGCCAGGTAAAATTCGTTCAAAACCGGATTCGCTGGACCGATTGGGCATTCCTGCGCTATGGACACGAAGGCGTGAGCGTGTCAAAGACCGCGCCGCGTGGCGACGCCGGGTCGCATTGCCGGCGCGTGGGGGCTCGTGCATGTAACGTCGTGCGAATTCTCACGCTTGTGTGGAACTCCGGCGACGCCGGGGCGCGGCCCTCGACGCGTTCGATTTGTGGAAACTGATGCCGGGAGAGTGACGTGGCTGAGACCACCCCGACCGCCGAACCGACAAGGCGCGATTTTCTGTTCATTGCCACCGGCGCCACTGCGGCGATCGGTGTCGCCGCCGTTGCGTGGCCCTTCGTCGCGCAACTCGCACCCGATGCCGAAGTCATCGCCGCCGGCGCACCGATCGAAGTCGATCTGTCGCCGATCGCCGAAGGCCAGATCGTGCGCGTGTTCTGGCGCGATGCCCTGATCTTCGTCCGTCATCGCACGGCCGAGGAGATCGAGGCGGCGCAAGAGACGCCGCTATCCGATCTCATCGATCCGGAGCCCGATGCCGATCGCGTGGTCGAGGGGCGGGAGCAGTGGCTGATCATTTACGGCAACTGCACCCATCTCGGCTGTGTGCCTCTGGATTTCCAGGGTCAGTATCGCGGCTGGTTCTGCCCGTGCCATGGTTCCGTCTTCGATACGTCCGGGCGCGTCCGCGTCGGCCCGGCGCCGATCAATTTGCCGCTTCCGCCCTACGAATTCGTCGATGATACGACGATCATCATCGGCGAAGAGGCCTGACGGGTTCGCATCAGACGGGCCCTATGGTGGGCACGCAAGTACTAGCAGGCGAGACAGATGAGCACGCATTCCCCTTCCTATGTCCCCAAGAGCGCCGGCGCCAAGTGGCTGGAGAGCCGCTTGCCGATCATCGGGCTGGTGCATTCCTCCTTTGTGGTTTTCCCGGTCCCCCGGAATCTCAACTACATGTGGACCTTCGGCGCGATCCTGATGATCATGCTGGTTGTGCAGATCGTCACGGGCATCGTTCTGGCGATGCATTACACGGCGAATGCAGAGCTGGCGTTTTCCTCGGTCGAGCACATCATGCGTAACGTGGAATATGGCTGGTTGATGCGTTACCTGCATGCCAACGGCGCCTCGTTCTTCTTCATCGCCGTCTACATCCACATGTTCCGCGGCCTGTATTACGGCTCGTACAAGGCGCCGCGCGAGGTCCTCTGGATCCTCGGCGTGATCATCCTGCTGCTGATGATGGCGACGGCCTTCATGGGCTACGTGCTGCCCTGGGGGCAGATGTCCTATTGGGGCGCTACCGTGATCACCAACCTGTTCTCGGTGATCCCCGTCGTCGGCGACACCATTGTCTCCTTCCTCTGGGGCGGTTACTCGGTGGGCAATCCGACGCTGAACCGCTTCTTCTCGCTGCACTATCTCCTGCCCTTCATGATCTTCGGCGTGGTCCTGCTCCACGTCTGGGCGCTGCACGTGCCGGGCAACAACAATCCCGCCGGCATTGACGTGAAGACCAAGAAGGACACCGTGCCCTTCCACCCCTACATGACGGTGAAGGACACCTTCTCGGCGATGCTGTTCATCATCGTGCTGTCCTGGTTCGTCTTCTACATGCCGAACTATCTGGGCCACGCGGACAATTACGTGCCGGCCAACCCGTCTGTGACACCGTCGCATATCGTGCCGGAATGGTATTTCCTGCCCTTCTACGCGATCCTGCGGGCGATTCCGAACGCGTTGCTGGGCGTGATTGCCATGTTCGCATCGATCGCGGTGCTGGCCTTCCTGCCCTGGCTCGACACCTCGCGTGTGCGCTCCGGCTCCTATCGCCCGCTCTTCAAGATGTTCTTCTGGCTCTTCGCGATCGTCTGCATCGGGCTCGGCTATCTCGGAGCGATGCCGGCGGAAGGGGCCTACGTGATCTGGGCCCGCATCCTGACGGCGCTCTACTTCGCGCATTTCCTCGTCTTCTTGCCGCTGCTGGGTCTGCTTGAGAAGCCGAAAGCGCTGCCGAATTCGATCGCGGAATCGGTGTTGAAGAAGAGCGGATCGGGCATGCCGCAGGGCGCAGCCGCAAAGCCTCAGGACGCGTGAGGTCAGCCACACCTGACCGCGCCCCTGTTCAGGCGGCGCGGTCGTGACGGGAATGACAAGAATCAGGGTTCGTGACAATGAAGAAGACCCTCCTCCTCGCCGGTGCATTCGTCGCCGCCCTCGCCATGCCGAGCGGCGCGGCTCATGCAGCCGGTGAATATCTGAAACCCCCGCTTCAGGACTGGAGCTTCTCCGGGCCGTTCGGCACCTTCGATCGCGAGCAGCTGCAGCGTGGCTTCCTCGTTTTCCGCCAGGCTTGCTCGTCCTGCCATGGCCTCGAATACGTGTCGTTCCGGAACCTGGCGGAACCGGGCGGGCCTGAATTCAGCACCGGGCAGGTCGAAGCCTTCGCAGCCGAGTTCAGCATTCCGGATGGTCCCGATGCGTCCGGCGAGATGTTCGAGCGTCCTGGGGAATTGTCCGATCGCTGGATCAGCCCCTTCCGCAACGAGCGGGAAGCGGCGGCGGCCAATGGCGGCAAGGCTCCGCCTGATCTCTCCGTGATGGCCAAGGCCCGCACCTTCGAGCGCGGCTTCCCCTGGTTCATCACCGACATGTTCACGCAGTATAACGAAAACGGTGTCGATTATATCGCCGCCTTCCTCAAGGGATTCGAGGAGCCTCCGGCGGATATGGAAATCGCGGCCGGGAACTACTACAACCCGTATTATCCCGGCCAGATCGTCGCCATGCCGAACGTGCTTTTCGATGGCGCCATCTCCTACACGCCGGAAGGTGCCAATCGTCCGGTCGCGCCCGAGACGGTTGAGCAATACGCCAAGGACGTGACCGCCTTCCTGATGTGGACGGCGGAGCCGCATCTCGAGCAGCGCAAGCGCATCGGTTTCCAGGTGATGCTGTTCCTGATCGTGTTTGCCGGTCTGCTCTACTTCACCAAGAAGAAGATCTGGGGCCGCCTCGGCGAGGATGGCGCAGCGCAAGCAC
>Ga0076930_100114_pt1 | contig 121002 bp, 97 predicted proteins | sample HotLakConsoUCCRE_FD_71149 | JGI IMG/M metagenome (GOLD analysis project Ga0076930, IMG submission 71149) | Hypersaline microbial mat communities from Hot Lake, Washington, USA - Hot Lake Consortium UCC-RE (version 3) (version 3) ...
TTATGCAAAAATTAGCAGTATAATGCTGAATTCTGCTCTCTGGGACACCATAAAACAAAGAAAAAGTGCTCCTAAACCAATAAAAAGCAGTATTACAATCTTACCGAGGAAAATAGGAGCTGTGCTTCATGCGTTTTTTTGTTGTTATAATTTTAAGGAAAATTAAAAATCCTCGATAACTCCCTTAAGAACTACTTTTTCTAAGCTTCTTATATGTTGAATATCTTCCAATGGATTTTCCTTTAAAAAAATGATATCAGCTACTTTACCTTTTTCAAGACTACCGTATTGATTTTCCAAACCAAAGAATGCAGGGCCGTAAATGATAGAAGTTTTCAAGGCTTCTGCTGGAGTTAATCCGGCATCTACCAAACTAAACAATTCCCCCCAAAGTGCTTCACCGGGATATACGAATGAATTAAAAGGGCCACAATCTGAACCGGCCAAAATTGGAACACCAGCCTCAAACATGGGACGAATCATTTGCTTGGCTAAAGTGGAGACTTTCTCTCGCATTTGACTTCCAGATGACTTGGCTTTTTTGGCTGCTTCAAGCCTTCTTTCATAAGTTTTTTGAATCCCTTCTCCTATTTTATTCAATAAAGAATCTGAGCTGTGATCTTCATCAGCTAAATTTGAAAGTACTTTTCCGATGTATAAAGTAGGCGTGATGTAAATTTCCTTTTGAGCCAATTCAGCAAATAATTTATTCGCCAGTTCCTCATCATATGTATCGGTAATGGTTTCCATTATACCATATCCTAATCCTAACTCAGTCAAGCTATCTGCTTTAGGAGAACAGCCTTTCATGATGTAATACATATGCTCACTTCCATCCATGCCTAAAGAGATTGCCTTTTGAAAATCAGCAGACATCGGCATATGTCCGGTTACTTTCATGCCTCTTTTCTCTGTTGCTTCAATGATGGCATAGAAATTTTCTGCACTGAGACTTCCATCATAAATTTTTACATAATCAACATTGATTGACTCTAGTGAATCCAATGCCATTTCAATATCTATCTCATTCTCAATTTTAATGGAGCCTTCCCAAGCAGGTTTTGAGCCATCCAATTTAGGCCCAGAAGTAAAAATATAAGGCCCTAGCAATTCCTTTTGAATGATTTTTTTACTCCAACCCATGACAGCTAGAGTCATGTCACCCCCGGCATCACGAACAGTAGTCACCCCAAACTTTGGAAATAAGCCTAAAAGATCTTGATTTTCAGGCATCAAATCAGTTCCGCCCCTAAAATGCACATGATTATCCCAAAGACCTGGCATTGCATATTTCCCTTGCAGATCAAGTGATTCCTTGAAATCATAAACTGGTATTTCTTCCATAGCCCCTGTTGAGAAAATAGTATCTCCTTTGATGGCAATGAATTGGTTTTCGATGAGCTTATCATTTTGGACATCTACAATTGTGGTGTTGAGTAAAACTAAATCAACTTTTTCATCGCTTTTCTGGGAGCAAGAAAAAACAATGAAAACCATAAGTAAATAAATTGAAATGAATGATTTCATATTTAATGATGTTTTGATGATACTTTAATATTAGGTATTTTTATACATCAATCATACTAAAGAATAACAATGAGTTTATCTATTTCAAATAAAATAGCAGAAAAATATTTCAAATTCTTAAATCTTTTAGACAACACATCTAAGAAAATAATAATTAAAAAGTTGAATGACTCTCTGGATGAGCCTACAGAAAAGACTTTTAATTTAAATGAAGTGTTTGGTAAATGGGAAGATGATAAAAGTGCAGATGAGATTATAAAAGAAATTAAGGATTCAAGGGTAAACAAAGAACTAAATCTAGATATGGAATGAAATATTTGCTAGATACGAATATTTGCATTCATTTATTTAGAGGAAAACCAAAACTTGGTGAAAAAATAAATAAAGTTGGTTTAGAAAATTGTGCAATTTCAGAAATTACTTTGGCAGAGTTAATATTTGGTGCTGAAAACAGTAAATACCCAACCAAAAACCATAATTTAATTAATAAATTAACTGGTCAAATTTCAGTATTACCAATTTACGAAGCAATTCCATTGTTTGGAAAAGAAAAAGTCAGGCTAAGAAGAAGTGGTAAAATGATTAGTGATTTTGATTTACTTATAGGTTGTACAGCCGTTTATCAAGAAATGACAATGGTGACAGAAAACATGTCTGAATCTGAAAGAATCAATAATATTAAAATAGAAAATTGGGTTATTAGAAACTAGAAAAACCCCTCCCCGGCAGCTTCCTCTGTTACTTTCTCCGCATTTTCTTTTCCTAAATAGCGATCTATCAAGAAATGAGCAACATATAATAATGGAGTAAGTAAAATGGCTAAAGCACCTTTATACATATAATTAATGACTCCAACAGAAAGTACTTGTTCCATACTCCAATTACCAAAAACAAAGAAGGCAATCCAAAGTACCACAAAACTATCGACTAATTGGCTGACTAAAGTGGAGCCGGTGGCACGAAGCCAAATTTTACCGCTTCCTGTAAATTTTCTAAGGTGCTGAAAAACCAAGACATCCAAAAATTGCCCGATTAAAAAGGCGGTTAATGAGCCAAGAATGATTCCCAATCCTTGCTGAAAAATAACTCCATAGGCATAATTGATATCAAATTCATTGCCTTGCAAATCCGGTGAGTTGACTTTCAACCAAAAATCTGCTGGAGCTAGTTTTGTCACCCCATAAATCACAAAAAAAGAATACAGAATAAAGATTGCTGTCAAAAAACTGATTCTACGGACTCCCTTTTTACCAAAATATTCATTAATGATATCGGTAGTAATAAAAACGATAGGCCAAATGATAACTCCTGCGGTCAGATTGAAATCCAAGACAAAATCTCCAAACAGTTTGATTTGAGCAGGTTGAAAACCTAAAGTAGATTCAGCAGAAAAAATCTTAACTCCTAAAATTTCAGCCAATAAGGCATTGGTCAGGAAAATCCCACTTAACACAATGAAAAGATTTCTTTTCTTTCTGTGCAGTGATCCATTTGACTTTACTGCATCCATCTTATTCTTCTATAGTGAATACTTTACCCTCTTCTGCCAAAGCGGTATTCGGAAATTCCTTTTGGGCTTCTTCCAGCAATGGACTTAACTCTTTATAGCGATTGGAAAAATGACCAATCAACAATTGACCAACGTTTGCCTTTTGCGCAAATATCCCAGCCTGCTTGGCTGTAGTATGATAAGTTGCCTCTGCCCTTTCCAAATTGTCATGCAGGAAAGTTCCTTCATGGTAAAGTAAGTCCACATCCATCACTAAAGGTATAATCTCCTCATTATATTTAGTGTCGGAACAATAAGCATAGCTTCTGGATTTTTTGGCAGGTAGAGTATAATCTGAGTTTTTGAATTTTAGATTTCCCGATTCATCCAAAACATCTTGTCCTTTTTTCAGGATATTGATATCTCGAACACCTAATTCTGATACTTTTTCCTTTCTCAGCCGCTTTGGCTTGGGTTTTTCTTTTATTAAAAATCCCGTGCACGGAATTCTGTGTTGAAGTGGAATAGTTTGAACGGTGATTTTAGGATGATCCAATATCAATTCCGATTGATCTCCTTTTAATTCTTGAAAATGAATTGGGTAGCTCAAGCGGGTATTGGCGTATTTCAAATGAAGTTGGATAATCTCTGATAAGCCAATTGGTCCGTATAAATTTAATGCTGTTTTTCTACCATTTAGGTGCATGGTAGAAAGCAAACCAATTAATCCCAAAAAATGATCTCCATGCAAATGACTAATAAAGATATGGCTTAATCGATTCTTTTTTAAGCCATATCTTTTCATTTGCAGTTGAGTGGCCTCACCACAATCAATCATAATTTGCAAATCTTGAATTTGCAAAACTTGTGATGTATGATGCCTCCCATGAGCAGGGGCTGCCGAATTGGAGCCTAATATGTGAACTTCAAATGACAAGGGATTTTACTCGCTATCGCCTTCTTCACCTAACCCTTTTTCCAGTTCATGCATAAAAACAGATTCCACTGCCTCGTGCACAGTCGGTAAAATATCAAATACTTTATCTAATTGAGAAATTTTGATCAACTTTTCAGTATGCTCAGTTGGTGCTGCAATGATGAAAGCCCCACCGTTTTCGCCAATTATTCTGTTCCCCACCAATAAAGCACTCAATCCTGATGAATCGATGTATTTGACATCCGACATATCGATTACCATATTTTGAACACCCTCTGCCTGCATAGTCACCAAGTCAGATTTGAAACCAGCAGATACCGAAGAATCCAATTTCTCTTCTTTTATTTTAATTAATGAATACTTTTCCTCTTTATCAATTGAATATTTCATGTGTCTATTTTTAAAAATTACTTAAGAAATTAACTTCCGTAAATGTAACTTCTTATTTAATACTTTTTAGGATATTTTGTTCAATCGTTTTTAAAACGTCTTTATAATCTCTTGGTTGAAATTTCTCTCCTGTTACTTTTTCGAACAATTCTATATAACGATCGGAAATTTCCTCCACTTTTTCATCTGTCATTTCAGGAATCGTTTGTCCGTCTTTTCCTTGGAAACCGTTCTCAATCAACCACTCCCTAACAAACTCTTTTGATAATTGCTTTTGCTTCAATCCTTTGGATTGGTTTTCTTTATAAACATCCGCATAAAAAAAACGGGATGAATCAGGTGTATGGATTTCATCTATCAAGTAAATTTTATCTCCTAGCTTACCAAATTCGTATTTGGTATCCACCAAAATCAAGCCGTTTTTAGCCGCTATTTCAGTGCCTCTTTGAAATAATTGCTGAGTATAATTTTCCAGTTTTTCGTATTCTTCTTTGGAAACCAAGCCTTGTTTTAAAATTTCTTCTCTGGAAATATCTTCATCATGTCCTTCATGCGCTTTGGTAGTTGGCGTAATAATGGGCAGTGGTAATTTATCATTTTCCTTCAATCCTTCTGGCATAGCAACACCACAAATACTGCGTTTTCCCTCTCTGTACTCCCGCCAAGCATGACCAGCCAAATAGCCTCTTATTACCATCTCAACAGGATAAGTCTCACAATTAAAACCAACACTCACATTGGGGTCAGGATTGGACAACAACCAATTGGATACTATATCTTCCGTGGCTTTCAAAGCTTTGGCCGCTATTTGATTTAAAACCTGTCCTTTGAAAGGGATAGCTCTAGGCATCACCACATCAAAAGCTGAAAGACGGTCGGTGGCCACCATGATTAGTTGCTCAGGAGTTGTATAAACATCCCGAACTTTCCCTCTATAAAAATTTTGCTGATTAGGCAGTTGAAAATTGGTTTCTCTAATTGCTTCCATTAAGGCAAAAATAGCTAAGTGTTGGCAGATAAAAAACAAAAAAACACAGCCCTTTTGAGACTGTGTTGATAATCTATTAAAAATAATGATTATTATGCCATTTGAGCATCTAATTTATCGGCTAAAACTTGTTTTGGAACAGCTCCAATTTGTTTATCTACCACTTCGCCACCTTTAAAAACCAATAAAGTTGGGATACTTCTGATTCCGAATTTAGCAGACATATTTGGGTTTTCGTCAACGTTAACTTTGCCGATTACCGCTTTGCCGTCATAATCTCCGGCTAATTCTTCTACTAATGGACCGATCATTTTACAAGGTCCGCACCACTCTGCCCAGAAATCAACCAAAACTGGCTGATCTGATTTTAATATTTCTTCAAAATTACTATCAGTTATTTCTACAGTACTTGCCATCTTATTTTTATTTAATTATTTCTTAATTCTGAATCTGAAAACGTAAAGATAGAAAAAATTGTTGCTACACACATTTCTATTTCAGTAACATATGTCACATCTGCGACTAATACAAAGGGGAATTAAAATATTGCAAAATGAAAACCCCTCAAATTATGCTTAAATTAACTAATTATTACGAATCCGATTGAAAAAATTGATTTGCTTATCAGAAAATTCTATTTAAATCTCCTCCTGAACTTTACCGCATTTTAGCATTTTGTCGCCAAAATAAGGATTACGGATTTCTTCTTTATCACTTAACCAAAATGCGCCTTCATTGTTAAAAGCCATCGGACAGAATTGCTTATAAATGGTTTGATCTGTCTCATCAGCATTTTCTTTTACTAACACATAAACCTGCTGGCTCAATTCATCAAAATCAGTTCTGATTTCTTCTACATCTTCTTTCTCATGCATTTCTTTTGTCAAGGATTTCATTTGCTCTAATTCAGAACCGATATTTTCCAATAACTTAGCTAAAGCAGATTTTGCTTCTGCAGCATCCGTCTCCACTAATGCATCTTTTACGCTAAAATAAGAAGACAAAATACTTTTCAATTGCTCTGAACTTATCTCTGAAGTAGAAGCCTGCATTACTTTTTCTTCTTTAGGCTCTTCTTGAGCAGTTTGACTTTCTGATTTTTTCTCTTGGCTGCAGCCTAATGTTAAAACTGCAAATGCTACTAAACTTATGATTACTCTCTTCATTTTATTTTTATTTACAATGGTTACAAAGATATTATTTATTGCTTGATTTTTTAGCTTTTTTCTTACGCTTGGTCTTGGTGGTGACGAAAAACAATAAAAAGCCTGAACATACAGTCAGCAAACCAAAACCTGAAAAGGCTCGGATTAAAATATTATTAAAATCATCCCTAGTTTGATAGTCCATGGTATGGGTCATCCAAAGGAAATCGAACCAGCGCCAATCTCTATGCCTTACGGTTTGGAAATCACCATTTTGTGCATCTATATAAGCTTTTAGTGATTCGTTTCCTTCAAATTCAATCTGCCAAACGGGTAATTTTCTGCCTCTGAATTCATGATGAGCATCTGTTTCGGTCAAATAATTTACATGCTCAACCCTATATTCATCTTTAATTCTACTCTCCGCTATGGCCTTTGCTTCATCTTTTGTTATCTCAGCTTTCGGATTTCCGCTTTCAGCATGAATCAAAATAGAATCATTTAACCAGTAGTAGGCTTCATCGTTAAGAAATTTCAATTCCATTGAATGGATTTCCATTGTATCAGAAAGCATATTTAAGCTTTTAGAATTAACTGACCTTTGTTCCGATGATTCTTTCAAAAAATGATCGCCATGAATTTCATCCAAATCCGTCCAAGTGAAGTAAAGCCCGCTGATAGTCCAAAATAAAAATTGAACTCCTATCAGGACACCCAAATATCGATGAGCTTTTCTGATATAAAATTTATTGTTTTTTCTCATCTCTTTTAAAAAGTACCAAATTTAATTGATTTTCTTTTTCACTTCACCACAACTCAACATGCTTTCTCCAAAATAAGGATTAATGATAGGCTCTTCCTTACTCAACCAATCTGCTCCTTTGTCATTATCCGCCATAGGGCAATGTTGTAAATAAAGCGTTTCAGAAATGGGTTGGAAAGTTTCCGTCACTTGAATCATCCAATCGGACAAGGCTATGAAATTTTTACGCAAATCCTCAATATTATCATGGTGGTGAATATGCTCTAGTATTTTCTTCATCTTAGCTTGCTCATTCATCCATTTTTCATGCGATTCATCTTGAAATGCTTTCATGTTGATATCTTGAAAAACCGATTTCAATTCTTTTGCTTTGGCTTTTGCAGTTTCAAAGTCGTCCTCCGTTAAGGCATCTTTTAGCTCAAAATATTTAGTGTAAAGCGGATCTAATTCAGCTTTTGCTTTATCTGAAATTTCATAAGTTTCTTCTTTCTCACTCATCATGCTGGTTTTGCCCGATAGCTGAACGGCTGCGTCCAAAGTAAAGGCGCCATTCGAAACGATCTCCTCTCCTACTTCTATGCCCTCATTAATTTTATAGGAATCACCTAATGCAGCTCCAAGCGTTACTTCACGCAATTTGAAACTGCCATTTTCTTTCACATAAACAACCGACCTTTTGCCCGTCCAAAGTACTGCCGATTTCGGAATTATAATGGACTGACTTTCCATTTTCCGGTCTGCTTGTACTACTCCAGAAACAAACATTTCAGGTTTTAATTGTCCATCACTGTTGAGCACTTCTACTCTTGCAGAAGCTACTCTGGTTTGAGAATTCAATAAAGGATCAATAAAACTAATAGTGCCTTTAAATGTCTGACCGGGCAATGAATTGACTTTATATTCAATTTCAGTCCCTTCTTTTATCCATTCCATTTCATCTTCATACAAATCAAACATAATCCAAAGTTTGGAAAGATTAGATATTTCATAAATGGATGTGCCTCTTTCCACATAGTCGCCCAATTCCACTAATTTTTTCGTAACCACTCCGCTTACATCCGCTTGAATAGTAAATTGTTCCAATGCCTTTCCATTTTCCAAAATTTGGTCAATTTGAGCCTTTCCAATTTTCCATTTTTTCAACTTTTCCACAGCAGCTTCAAACATTTCAGGCTGGCTCTCCTTCATCTCCTTTGCTTGCAATAATTCCTCTTGTGCAGTAACCAAATTAGGAGAATAAATAGTGGCTATATTTTGACCTTTCCGTACTTTTTCTCCAGTAAAATTAATGCTCAAGCTTTCCACTCTGCCCGGAATATGAGTAGATTGGGTATAAGCATTACGCTCATCAATTGCTACTTTCCCATTGAGTCTGATTTTTCGGTTGAGCTCACCTTCACCCACTTTAATGGTCTGGATATCGGCCAATTTCATGGCACTTTCGCTCATTTGATAACTATCCGGATCTTCATTTTCTTCCAATTCATCCATTGGAATTAAATCCATGCCGCAAATAGGGCAATCTCCCGGTTCATCCTTTTTGATTTGAGGATGCATGGAGCAAGTCCATGTGGTGCTTTCTTCTTGGTCATGAGAATGTTTCCCATTTTCTTCATTTGAGGTGCCTCCAAATATCAACCAGCCCAGTAAAATACCTATCAATAAAACACCCGCTACCTTCAATAAATTTTTATAATTAGTTTGCATATTCTTCTTTCTTAGAAAATAAATAATCCATTTTAGCCTCCGCAATAATTCCGGCTTTTATAGCCTCAATTTTTTGGGTTTCATAATCAATCAAATCCTGATTCATTTGCAATAACTCATCAAAACCGCTGAGTGAATTGCTAAATCCTGAGCGTAAAAGTTTCAATGCTTTTTGAGAGCTCTGGATTTGTCTATCATAAAGATTAAGCTTCTTTTCAGCTCTCATCAATTCATATTTGGTGGATTCATACTCCCCCTGTAACTCATTAATTTGGGATTTTTGGGATTTTACTGCACTTTCTCCCATTAATTCCGCTTGCTTTACGGAAGCTTTATACTTTTTCCTGTAAATAGGCAGAGTGATGGAGACCATAGGCATGATAGCATCACGTCCGTTTCCCTCCAGGTTTTCCACATCCCTTGAGGAAATAACAGAATAATCAAAACCGAAGCCCACCATTGGCAAGCCCTCTTTTTTGGCAGAAAGCTGTTGCATTTTGAAAGCCTCCTCCTGCTTATGGAATAATGCCACAGAAGGATGTTCATCGAAATTTCCGTTTATCAAATCTGCATTCATTTCAAATAGCATGGTGTCTTGAATTTGAATTTCTTCCGCTATATCTCTATTGAGTAGCAGATTAAATTTCGCTTTCAGTGGTTCTTTCAATTCCTCCAATAATTCAATCTCCGTTCGCATTTCATCTTGCTTAATATCAATTTTCACCACATTGACCATGGGCGCATCTGCACTTTTAAATTGACTTACAGCCAAATCTTTATAGGAATCCAGTATTTTGAGTTGTTCCTTTTGCAAATCAATGGTTTTATCCAATGCATATAGTTCTGCATAAAGTGATTTGATTTCAAAAAACACCTGATTTCTGATATCCAAATATTGATAAAAACCAGATTCCGCCATCAGGTTGGCTGCATCTTCTTTGGCTTTTAAAGTTCCAAACCAAGGAAACATTTGCATGAAATTTATCCGTGCTTCCTGCCTACCCACTCTGGTTTCAATCATTCGCCCAAAAGCACTTACTGTTAAAGTAGGATCGGGCAATGACGACACTTGCGGAGATTGCTGTAAAGCCGCTTCAAAATCCGCATAAGCAGATTGCAATTTGGGATTGTTTTTAGCTGCCATCTGCAAATAATCATCTATTGATTGCGCTTGCAATACCCCAATATTTAGGCTTGAAAATAAAATGAGTAAAAGGAAAACACTCATTTTTTTTATGTCTGGAATGTATTTGTAATTAACTTTCATCTCCTTTAATATTTAATTTCAAATTTCTTTTCACCACAGACTCTCTCCAAAATGCTTGTAAAATTGGCACCACGAATATGGTCATGATTTGAATTATCATTCCACCTACTATTGGAATAGCCATAGGCACCATAATATCCGAACCTTTTCCAGTTGAAGTCAGCACCGGGAATAAAGCGATAATGGTAACTGCTGTAGTCATCATGGCTGGTCTAACTCTCTTCAAGCCTGCTTCCATTACTGCCGATCTTACTTCATCTACTGTCTGAGGATTTCGCTTTTCAAATACCTGATGAATATAAGTACCCATCAAAACCCCATCATCTGTGGCAATACCAAACAAGGCAATAAAGCCCACCCAAACGGCCACACTCAAATTGACCGTTCCCATCTGGAATAATTCCCTTAGGTTCACACCAAATACTGCAAAATCCATAAACCAAGGCTGACCGTAGAGCCAAATCATGATAAAACCTCCTGCAAAAGCCACAAATACTCCTGAAAAGTGAATAGTTGAGGCAATAACAGTCTTAAACTGAAAATAGAGCAAGAGAAAAATGATGAGCAAACTGATAGGAATCACAATAGCCAATCGCTTTACCGCCCGCACCTGATTTTCATAATTACCAGAAAATTTATAGGAAACACCGGAAGGTACTTTTAGCTCACCGGCATCTATTTTATCTTGGATATATTCCTGCGCATCATTGACTACATTCACTTCTGCAAAACCATCTTTTTTATCAAATAGCACATATCCCACCAAGAAAGTCTCTTCACTTTTGATCATCTGTGGCCCTCTTGTATAGTTGATTTCGGCCAGCTGACCCAATGGAATTTGTGCGCCAGCCGGTGTAGGAATTAAAATATTTTTCAGGTTTTCCGGGTCGTCACGCAATTCCCTTGGATATCGGACCCTCACATTATAGCGCTCTCTACCCTCTACTGTAGTGGTCTGTGGCATACCACCTACTGCGGTTTCCAAAGTTTGCTGTACACTTTCAATACTTAAACCAAAACGGGCTATGGCATTTCTATCGATATCAATCTCCAAATAAGGCTTACCCACGGTTCTGTCCGCAAAAACAGCTTCAGTTTTTACAGACTCCACCTCTTTGAGCAATTCCTCCAACTTAAAGCTGAAATCCTGAATGGTTTGCAGATCAGGTCCATAGACTTTTATGCCCATTGGCGCGCGCATTCCTGTTTGCAACATCACCAATCGTGTTTCTATAGGCTGTAATTTTGGAGATGAAGTCACCCCCGGAAGCTTGGTTTTCATCACGATTTCATTCCAAATATCATCAGGGCTTTTAATTTGAGATCGCCAATTGCGGTAATATTTACCATCCTCATCCTCAATCAAATCATTTCTGCTTATACCTTTGACAATGGCTTCCTCATTGGTTAAAGTATCACCAGATTGGGTGATAAATCGCTCTTCTTCATCAACCTCAAAGGCTAACATATCACCCTCCTCAGAACGCATATATTCCGATTTGTAATTGATCACATTCTCATACATGGAAATAGGTGCAGGATCCAAAGCACTCTCAACTCTCCCTAATTTCCCTACTACCATATCAATTTCAGGTATAGCATTCACTGCCATATCCAACCTTTGGAGGGTCTCTTTAGTGTTTTCAATTCCGGCATGTGGCATGGAAGTAGGCATTAAAAGAAAGCTACCTTCGTTTAAAGTAGGCATAAATTCCTTTCCAACCCCGGGAAAGTTTTCTTCCATACTACTCCAAAGCTTGGTGGATTGAATATCCAAACCGATTTTATCAAAGCCATTGGCTATTGGTCCAAATATTTTAGGGAAACCTAACCAAATCACCAGTCCGAAGAGAACGGTGATTATTGGAAGGAGGAAGAAAGCAAGTTTATTATTCAAACCCCAATTGAGTAGGTGCTTATAATACTTTACTATAGCCATTAATGCTAAAAGCGTAATAGCCAATAAAATAATTACAAAGAGGTAGTTGGAAACTAAGGGTTTTTGATGACCCAAAGGCATCCATTCTTGAGTTAAGAAAAACACCGTTACCCCTAGTATGATAATTAATGTAATTTGGGTAGAATACTTACCTAAAAACTGCGGGTTATACTCTTCCAACAACCTTATTAGCCCGATTAAAACCAGAGCAATCGGTAGCCAAAAACTATAGTAAATAGCTAGAAAAAGCCCAGTAGTGATCAAAATAACATTCCAAATTCTGATGATTCGCTTTTTCTGGAGTTTGATATTAAAAGCCAAATAAGCAAACATGGGCAAAATCACTACGCCTATAAAAAAGGAAGCTACTAAGGCAAATGTTTTGGTGAAAGCCAAGGGTTTAAAAAGCTTTCCTTCCGCATCTTCCATGAAAAATACCGGCAAAAAACTTATGACTGTTGTAGCTAGGGCCGTCACCACAGCAGGAGCAATTTCCACTGTAGCATTGTAAATAACCTTTAATAATTTTTCTCCTTTTGCCTCTGTATTTTTCTTTTCTTCTAAATGCCGGATAATATTTTCAACAAATATAATTCCCACATCCACCATAATTCCTATGGCAATGGCAATTCCGGAAAGGGCTACTACATTGGCATCTACCCCAAAATAGCGCATAATGATAAATGTCATTAAAACCGCTATGGGCAAGAGGCTGGAAATGATAATGGATGCCCTAAGGTTTAAAACCAGTACTAAAATTACGATGATACTGATGAGTATTTCATGAGAAAGTGCTTCTTCCAAAGTATGAATGGTCTCATTAATCAATTGTGTTCGATCGTAAAAAGGAACCACAGTAAGTTTACTTTTAGTCCCATCCGCCAAAGTTTTCTCAGGCATCCCAGATGATATTTCCTTAATTTTGGCCTTGGTGTTTTTAATGACTTCTAAAGGATTAGAGCCATAGCGTGCAACCACTACACCCCCAACTACTTCTGCGCCTCCCTTATCCAAAATGCCTCTTCTTTCGGCTGGGCCTAGCTTTACTACACCCAAATCCTTGATGAGTACAGGCTTATTATCAGTAGCTTTTACAACCGTATTTTCAATGTCTTCTATAGATTCAATATAGCCCAAACCTCTCACCAGATACTCGACCTGATTAATCTCCATTGTTTTGGCTCCTACATCCCGGTTGGAATTTTTAACCGCCATCATCACCTGGTCCAAGCCAACATTATAGGCTTTTAGCGCATCAGGATTTACATCAATTTGATATTCCTGCACAAAGCCACCGATGGAGGCTACTTCAGAAACTCCTTGAGTACCACTTAACCCCAGCTTCACATAGTAATCCTGTACCGAACGTAATTCGTTTAAATCCCAGCCCCCGGTAACATTCCCAGCAGAATCCCTGCCTTCCAGTGTGTACCAAAAAACTTGGCCTAAACCTGTGGCATCAGGGCCTAAAGTAGGTTGCACCCCTTCCGGTAATAATTCGGCAGGCAAGGCATTTAATTTCTCCAGCACTCTACTACGTGACCAATAAAATTCTACATCTTCTTCAAAAATGATGTAGATGATAGAAAAGCCAAACATGGAAGTACTTCGGACGGATTTCACACCCGGAACTCCCAAGAGCGTGGTCGTCATCGGATAGGTGATTTGATCTTCAATATCCTGAGGTGAGCGCCCCGGCCAATCGGTAAAAACAATTTGTTGATTTTCGCCTAAGTCAGGTATGGCATCTACCGGCACAGGATCTTTTGGCAGAAAGCCGGTATTCCAATTAAAAGGAGCTACTGCAATACCCCAAGCTACAAAGCCAATTAGAATTAAAAAGGTGACTAACCTATTATATAAGAAAAATTTGATGATTCGATTTAACATAAAAAATCCATTGATTTAAACATAGAAATATTCATCTATGGAATAATTTTCCATGATGATTGGTTTAAAACAATGGTTTTATTAAATCAAAAAGCTTTGATATAGTATTTGTAAAGGTGCTTTATAGAGCGGTGGACTATCAAAAATCAGAATAGATGAATTTGTTTGCGAATCTAGGGGACTAGAGAATAAATAATTCACCAAAACATAAATTACAGAAACAAATGAAGAACCTGTTTTTAATATGGAATTGTTTTCTTTTTGCTGTTGAACGTCATCAACTGCAATTTTTTGAGTTTCGGTTTTACAGCAATCTTCCTTTTCAGCTTCATGCTTGTGGCAAGGAGGCATTTCTTTTCCCTCTGCATGATGTGTGCAATGTTTATCCTTTTCAGCAAAGGCTACGTCCTGCAAAGCATCTCCGCAATAATGCTTATACATTACAGCGCCTAAACTTGTGCTGAGAATCAACACAGATAGTAAGATGGCTAATATGGATTTTTGCTTCAACACAATTTTCAGATACGATAGTAAATTTAAAAGGTTTTATTGGAATTAAAAAATTAATCTTCTTGTGGTTCCAAGAAAACTCTCTTTTTTTCAATTAACCATAAACTACTGATTATCAATCTGATTCTAAAACAGTTAATTCTACCCTTCTATTCAAAGCCCTATTTTCATCACTATCATTTGGAACTAATGGCTTTGATGGGCCATACCCTTTAGCTACCATTCTTTCCTCAGAAATGCTATTGGAGGTTAAATATTTAATAACAGATGTAGCTCTTTCTCCAGACAATTTCATATTGTAATTTTCATCACCAAGATCGTCTGTATGAGCTGCTATTTCAATTTTAATGCTTTCATTTTTATTTAGTAGCTCTATAACTCTATCCAATTCGAAAAATGATGCTGAATCTAATTTTGAGGAATTTAAATCAAATGTGATATAATTGAGATTGAGTGAAGATCCCTTTTCAATCCTCATTATTTCCATATTTACATTATAATTTCCATATTCATCTCTTTCACCTTCTCCGGCTACCACCATAGTTGATGAGAACATGTATCCTTTATCACTACCTGTCAAAACTTCATATCGATTTCCTTTTCTTAAATAAACTTCCTCATTATCATTTGCCACTATCAATTCATCTTCATCTTGATTTTTGAAGTAGACTTTCATTTTCATTTTCTGATTAGAAACAATATCGGTTACGTTAGCCTTTACCTTTACTTTTTCAAAAGGAATTAAGAGCACTTTTTTCATTTGATTTTGGAAAGTCTCTGGATTAAAAATTATCTCCTCTTCATGCGATGGATATTTCGGCACATTAACTGTAACTTGATACTTTAGATCTGCTTTTAAATCTATATTAATTGATTTTTGCTCTACCAATAAAGAATCATCATAAATTGTATTCCCATTTTCTCCTTTCAAAATTAAATAGGCAGAAAGTGGCTTTTCAATATCTTTATCTTTTATAGAAATTTCCATTTTATAGTTATTCTCCAATTCTATGTCAGACTTGATTTCTTTATAAGATTCTACAATTTTTAAATCGTGCAATTCTTCTTTTGAAAAAGTATAAGGACTTGAAAATGAAACACGATAATCCATCCCTCCTTGCAAAACCAAACTATATCGACCATCTACAGCACTACTCTTAGTATTCGCAAAAACCTCTCCTGTTTCGTTATTGAACACCCGAATGTCCGCTTCAATAGGTAAATCATCAGTGTTGGCTACAATACCTTTCACTGTAATATTGATCATTTGCTTAAATTTAGCAGGGATAATAGTACTATATATATCATCATCACTGTAATAGAAAATTTCCTTTCCTGAAGCTGAAATACCTGGACTTTGATCATTTGCATCTGAATTTATATAATCCAAAGCAAGGGGTTCACTCCAGCTACCATTAGACTGTAGTCGAGTTTGATAAAGGTCGTATTTCCCCATTCCATCTTCTTTTATAGAAGAAAAAATCAAGGTATGGTTGTCGGCCATAATTTTCGGATCACGCTCACAACCAGAATTAATGATTTCAGGAAGTGCCTTTGGCTCTCCCCAATTTCCGTTTTCATCCTTGTGTGAAACAAATATCTTAAAGCAATTCTCCTTACTTTTCCTATCAACAGGATTATCAAAATTCAAGCGGATGAAATAAAGAGAGTTTCCATCAGATGAAACTGAAGGAAAGCCTTCATAATCATCAACTGTATTAATTGGTGCTCCAATACTTTTGGGTTCACTCCATTCTTTTTCGCCAGTTCTAACAGAATAGTAAATATCTTCTGTTTCAGTTTCCCCTTCTATAAAGGCTGTAAAATAAAGTGTATTTCCATCGTAACTTAAAGCCGGTCCTGCTAAAAAATCACAAGCAGCATTTATTTCTTTCAAAGGAACTGGTTTCGACCAAAGACTGTCATCTTGTAAGGTAGACTCATAAAGCTCCCAGCCATTACCCAAATCTGATTGAAAAATCATCGTTCTACCATCAGCTGACAAACTTGGGGCAAATTCAGTATTGCGTTTTGAGCTAACCCCTTCAACTATCTTTCTTTCAGCATTTTGAGCATAAAGAATATTGATAATTAAAAAATTAATGCACAAGAAAGTGAAAATTCTCTTCATGGTTCTATTTATTTTGTAAGCACAAAAGCTCCCCAATAGTAAGGCTCAGGGAATTTTTCTTTTAATTTAATTTGGGCATTTCTTAAAGCTAGAGAATAATCATTCCCTCCTATCCAATTTTGATAAAAATTCACCATTAATTCCTGAGTAGCTAAATCATCAACTTTCCATAAACTCATGACTAATTGTTCGGCACCAGCCACCAAGAAAGATCTTTGCAATCCATAAACCCCTTCTCCATCTTTTAATTCCCCACTGCCGGTTTCGCAAGCTGAAAGCACCACTAATTCAGTATTTAGTAAATTAAGGTTCATAGCTTCATAAGCAGTCAACATTCCGTCTTCCCCATCCATATTGATATTGTTCATTTGATCTGAAAGGTGTTCTTCTATCCCGCTCAATAATAAACCTGATCTAAGTAATGGATTTTCTGAATCTCCTGTGGCTTCTGATGAGCTACTTTCAATAAAGTACCCATGCGTAGCAAAATGTAAGATTCTTGCATCAGTCAAATTTTTAATGCTAGACTCAGAGGCAATTTCTTCGGTGAAAATTTGAGTAGTCCAATTTTGATTATCTAATAAGCCACCTATTTTTTCAATCTCGATTTTAGTTCCTGGTAATTCTGCAATGCCATTTTTCAATAATTCAAATGAACGCTGCGTAGCTACTTGCTCAGTTATTTTACTGACATCCAATTTTACATGATCTTTATCTCCAAACATAGGATTCCCTAATAAAGCAGCAGTAATAATTGAATTATTATTAAAATTTGATTTTTTCAGATAAGCTGTTGGATTGGTTAAAAGTCGCAAATCATATTTTTCAAGCACGAATTCGCCATCAGCAGGATCTTGCATAGTTGCCAAATTGATTTTATTAAATACGCCATCGGGGGAAACATAAACCGTTTTAGTAGCTCCTAATTCCTTAGCGATTGGCGACCAATAGACTTCATGGCTTTCATTATTGGCAATCTTATATCGAACGGAATTAAAGTAACGCTTAAATTCACGATCCTCCATTTCCTGTCCATTTGGAAGAACAACTACTTTTGGATATTCAAGACTTTTAGTTAAAATGATAGCAGCATATATAACTGAATCATTTTTAATATTTAGTTTTTGTCTAATAATCTCGACTATAGCTTCATTTTCATCTAATTGGTCAATGATTAAATCATATTGATCTTGAGATGAAGAAAAAGCACCTTCAAAACTTTCAGAATTTCTAGATAGCATTTTCTCAAGTTCATTTGCCTGGTTTTCAAATTGCTTAATCTTATCTCTCTTGGCCATTTGAATTTCCTTTCCTGCACTATAAAGTTGAGCTAAGTCTTCCTTAATATTCAGCCATTTCATAAAATCTTGCTTCAATGCCTCATCTGAACCTTTTAAAATATTTTTACGGACTGAAGAGGAAGCATTAAGCAATATAGCTTTTGTCAACATTCTAAATTTAAAAAGGTCTTCCCCGATAGCTGGATATTCCTGAGCATAATCAATGGCAAATTCTTGATAATCTGCCACCACATCCACCACATTAGTGTAAAAAGCAGCCTTTTCTTTCTCACTTAAAATTGGAAAGACATTTTTTATTTGATTTAAATATATTGGAATGGCTTTATCAAAATAATTTTTAGCTTCCGCCATGTTATCCTTTCTATGATTAAGTACAGCCAGCCCGTACAAATTGAATGCATAATCAGGATGCAGATTTCCTAATTTATTTTCTCTAATTTCAAGTGCTTCAATCAAATACTTCTCGGCTTCGTCTATCTTTCGTACTTCCTGCAAAGCCATTGCATAATTATTGAGCTTATTGGCAAATCCAATACTATTTTCCGCATTATTTAATTTATCTATTTCGATTGATTGGCCATAAAGCGCTAGTGCTTCATCTGTATTTCCTATTGTTTTATGTGCAGATGCCAAATTCTGTAAAGTGAGACCATAATTAGGATGATTCACTCCATAATTAACAGAATCTAATGCAAGCGCCTCTTTTAATAAAAGTATTGCTTTCCGGTTTCTATTGGTTACTTGATAAAGTGTAGCCAAGTTTTGCAGAAATGAAGCTGATCTATTTTTGGTCAAAATATCTTTAAAAATACTTTCTGCTTTATCATAATTTCCCAAATCCATATAATAGGTGGCCAAGCTATTTTGAGCCAAAAGCATTTCCATTTCGTTACTACCACTTTGCTGCAAATTATCGATAGCTTTTTGGAAATTCTCCTCAGCCTTGGGATAGTTTGCCAACTTTTGGTAGGAATTAGCAATCAATAACCGATAAGCTGTCTCATAGTCACTAGTTTTGGTATTTTCTAGTTCTGTTTCTACCTTTTGAATAACGTTTGAATAATCTCCTGATTCAAATGCCAGTCTGCCATAATTCAAATTCCAATTTTCGTTATCTTTCCAATGGTTATATTGCTCTGCCTCAAATAAAGGAAGTGCTTCTGAAACAGTGGCTGATAAAATTGATATTTCGGTAAAAAGTTGTAGAAACCGCTCTTTTTGTTGATTAGAGAGTACTTTTACATAGTCAGTATTACTGAAATAATTTTTAGCCATTTCCCATGAGGCTATTAATTGATTTAATTGAACGTATGACCCCAAAATATAATACACTGAGTTAAAAGAATTTTGAGGATCTATTTGAGAGGCTAGCAATTCCATTTCTCCCAGAACTTTCAAATGCTCTTCTATTTGCCCTTTATTTTGGTAGATTTTAGCTTCTAATTGCTTTAAGATCAAATTCTCAAAGGAAATTGAATCAAATGCTTGATTAGAAACAGATTGAGCTAATTCATACAATTCCTCTGCTTTGGTAGCGTTATTTTTATCTAATTTCAGATTCGCCAAATTAATTAAAATACTGAAACTAGTTTTATTTTGAATTTCTTCATCCTTAATTATACTTTCGGCTTTTTCATAATACTCTATTGCTTTCTGAGAACTACCATTGTTTTGTTCCTGCATAGCACTTTTCAATAGTGCTGTTAAATTTGAACTGCTTACTGTAGAAAGATCAGTAGTTTGTCCTGATTCTATCTTCGCTCTTTCCAGTAATTCCTCAGCCTGCGAATATTCAGGCATTGTCGCCATTTCATTATCATTCAATATTTGAGTGAAAAATGAAAGGTTTTCAATAGCCTCATTAAATTCTGCTCTATGATAATGGGCTTGACCTAAAACAAATAGTGAAAAAATATAATCTTCTGAATTTTCAGCACTATTTTGCATTAATTCCATAGCAGGGTTAAGGATATTATAGGCTTTTTCCCATTGATTTTGAGCGGCATAAAGTTGTGCTAAATCCGACTGCAATGATAGGGTAATTGGAGCTTCTGCTCCTAAAATTCTGAGTGATTCATTATTTACATATTCGAAGGCATCTTGAGCAGCAGCAAAATCTCCCCCGTAATAAAATCCTTGAGCTTTCTTTTTAAGTGCCTCTATGTATCTTTGTTTCTTCCCAAAAGCGATTTCAGATAAGGTAATTTCTTTCTCTATCCACTCTGAAAAATTCGATAAATCTCCCAGCTGCAAGGCTAGGGTAGTATTAATTTGATATACGAAAAAACGATTCTCATCTTCTACCTCATCATTCAGTAAAGACAATGATTCCTTTGCCAAACTTCCTGCTTTTTCCAGTTCTCCATTTTGAAATGATTTTACAGCTTCCTCATATGGTGCAATCCAATCCTGCGAAAAGGCCAAGGAACTTGAAAAGAAGACCAAAAGAAGGATAAATAAATTTTTTATAACAATAAACTTTATTGACATCTTCAAAAATAGTTATTTCAAATTAGTACTTTTAGGGTAATTACTGCACAATTTAAATACATTTTAATTGTAAAACCTATAACTTATATAATTCTCGATAAAGATTAATTTCCTGTAGATAAAAGCCCAATCCTCGTGCTTGAGTTTTAAATAATAAGTTGAATGTCGGTTAAAAATATACTGATTTAAGTACCTATACTTCTTTCAAGTACTAGAAAATAAAGAAATAGAAATGCCCTCCGATATAAAATTACGAAATGGATATAACCCAAGAAATACCAATAATTAGGTATTTCTTGGGTTGAATACTACAAGATTTCCGATGTACTAACCAAATAAATAAAGCTGATGATAATCATTTCAATTCAAGTACTAGAGGCTAGTGTACCTGAAGAAACATAAATTTAGATCATCAAGCACAGCAAGTGTTGAAAAACAAAGCGGATAATCCTACTTCCTCAATTTTAATATAGAAATGAAACCTATCAGGTTTCTAAAAATAAAAGATTTAATTCCTGAGCATTTTTTTACAGTAGTATCAAGGACAAACCAGACAGGTTTTGAAAAAAGTACAAACCTGCCAAAGTACGAATAAAATAAAATTAAAGCTGATTGATCATTTCCTTCACATGCTTATCTGCAGTAAACATATTTTCATACACTGCCTTTACTCTTAAATCTTTATCCAACAGATAAGTGACTCTTCTGTTCATACCAATTAAAGGAACTGTGGCTTTAAAGACTTTAGCAACTTTTCCATTCGGATCACTGAGTAGTTCAAAAGGCAATTTATTTTCTTTTTTAAATTTATGATGTGAAGCTATACTATCCTGACTTATTCCAACAACTTTTACATTCAGGTCTCTAAATTCTGAAAAGGCATCTCTAAATTCACATACTTCAGCTGTACAGACTTTCGTGAAATTTTTAGGGTAAAAAAATAAAATTATGGGCTCCCCCAACTGTTCTGATAATTTAAACCTGTTCCCTGAGGTTGACTCCAAATCAAAGTCGGGGGCTTTTTGCTGCTCTTTTAATGCCATATTTTTAATTTAATGTACGGATTGAAAACTATTTTTGAATGAAATGGTTTACTATTTGTTATTTTAGATAACAATTTAGTTTTCATGTTCAATTAGGTTTGGCGACACGTTGAAAGGCGTGTTGCTTTTTTTTTACCTGTTACAGATAGTCCTATAAGCACAGTAAGTACAATTTTCAAGCTTATTTGTTTGATCAAAAGCTTGCTCGCTTATAAAGACTTCAGATAAGATCTCTTTCAATCCTTTTTCAAAATCATCCATTAAAAGCTCAGCATTATTCAACTCATTTTTATTCAACTTCAATCTTTCAGAGAAATCAGCTTTAAAGATGCCCTTTCCATTATATAAACCAGGCACAACATTTTTTCCATCTTCATATTCTTCACTTTTGATATAAAGATATGAGTAAATCAATGTCTGCATAGCAGCACCATTTCTATCTTTATGGTCGCGATCGAATAAACTTTCTACGTCAGGAAATTTAACTTCGTCTCCACCAGATTTGTAGTCAATTACTCTAACGCTGTTTTCCTTCTCATCTAGCCTATCAATTGAACCTTGAAGTCTAATTTCCTTGCCATCTTCCAAAACAATTTTATGCTCATATTCACCCTCAACCCTTTTAACAGTAAAGGGAGTAATTTGAGCATCATAATTCAAAATTTGAACCACCATTCTTTTCACCACATCCCTAATAATGATATTTCTTCCTTCAAACTCAAATTCTGAAACTTTATCGCTCTTCCCATATAGTTCTGCAAACTCCTCTTTTATAAGTTTGTCAATATCTTTCTTTAACAGGATAATTTTATTAGCATCCAATAGTTGATTTAAAACCGAGCCATATAATTTTTCCATGACATGGTGAAGAATATTGCCAAAATCAGCTGCATCTAGGTCTTCGCTGACTTCATCTCTTTCCTTTAAACCTGCTATGTAGCGGAAATAAAATTGCAATCTACAGTTCAAATAAGTCTTCAATGCAGAGGCAGAAAGAAATCTTTTCTCATTATAGGAGTTCAAAATCTCCCAAATCGCATTATTTTTCTCGATAGTAATAGGTACTGGAGAAGCTGCTTGCGGATCTTGGTTGAGGCCTTGCAACTTTACTTTTTGAGTTTGAATACCCAACTCATATTGCAATTGCAAGAGATAACGGCTTGGCTCGCCACCTTTTCCACCGCTATTATCACTATTATACATCAAATGCATCTGACTAGACCGCTGCAAAAGCCGATTGAATAAATAAGCATAAATAGCATCCCTTTGCTCTAAAGTAGGTAATCCATAAGCTTTTCTGATGTTATAAGGAATAAAGGATTGATTATTTGCTCCTCCAGGAAAATTATCCTCACTCATGCTAAGGAAATAGATATTTTCAAAATCCAAGTTACGGGATTCCAATACTCCCATAATTTGAATGCCTTCCAATGGCTCACCTGAAAATGGCACTCTAATGGATTGAATAATGTGATTAAATAATCGGATGAAAGCATTTATATCCAAAGCCAATTGGAATTCACTTATGATTTGTTCTAACTGATTAATCTGCTTATAAATTTCAGAAATAAATTCCTGCTCAGTGGATTCAATTTGCTCTTGATGCACATATTGCAAAATAGTTCTTAAATAGAAAAAATAGTTTTCAGAACCATCTTTAAATAGAATTTCCAAAAGTGGATTCTCTTGTTCATTCTCTCCATATAAATCCTTTAATGCCAATCGGATAATATTGTTTGATTCAATATGATGGATTTTATTTTTGGCTATTTCATCTAATAGATTGCTCACAAAAGGATGTTTTAAAATTTTTAAGACATCTCTGTGATTAAAAGTAATTTTATCTGCTTCTACCCTTCTATTTTTTTGCAGATAAAGACAAATATTCATCAATTGATAAATGGAAGCAAACCTCAAAGGATACCCCATGGTAACATTCACCTTCTGTATCTTCTCTGGAAGCGCATATAAAACAGGAAAAAGCAAGCTCTCATCCCCCAAAATGATAGCCGTTTTTTCTGGTTGTTCTATATTCTGTTCTGATAATAATTGCCCTAGAAATTTTGCTTGAGCAATATTCCCTTTTACTTCTGTAATAGTAATTTGAGGAGTATCCTTAACAATTCTATCAGGGAACTCTTCCTGAAAAGTTTTTCCTAAAACAGTATGTTTTGAATATTCCCTAAAGAAATTACCAGCTTCTTGCATAGTGCTTTCGGGAGAAGCGTAATAAGCATCCATATCCCAAAAAATCTGAGCACCATTTTTCACTGCTTCTGAAATAATAATCTCCTCTGTTTTAGTCAATGCATTGAAGCCAGCGAAAATCAAATTTCCTGAAACCTGTAATTCTCCTGCTTTTAGCTTTTCTGCATAATCTCTATACATCATTCCATTATAGGCTTGATTTTCATTCTTTAACTTCTGCTTGAAATCTTGATAAACGGGGTAAAGAATATTCCAATTTCGAGCAAACTTCTCTTGGGCATCTTTAGGTTTGGCTTCAAAGCTTTTCCAGAATTTTTCGATTAACTGAATTTGTTCCTCTGTTAAAAAGTCAGTATCCGCTAGCTTTTTCCACTCCAATAAATTAGCAAATAATGGACGAGCATCTGCCATGTAATGATCGACATCATTAAAATCTTTTACCAGCATATCGCCCCAGAAATAGAATTGCTCAAAGTCTTCTTTGAAAGGCGCATGCTTTTGAAAAACTTCATGCAAAGAAAAAACCAAACTTAGTTGATCGGGCACTGCAAAATCACTCTTCTGACGAACAAAATCTTCAATAGCCAAGGCTTCGGGCGCCCAAATCGGTTTGTCAATCAATTTTCGAAGCGCTCGGTTAAAGAAAAGACCTGCCCTTCTGTTAGGAAAAATGACGGTGTAATTGGAAATGTCTTCTCCTAATTGAGTAAATAATGATTGGGCTAGTTCTTCTAAAAATGTGTTTTGCATTTTGTTTTTAATTGAAATTGTCCGAAAGCGTCTTTGACGCAAAAAATATCTCGCAAAGACGCGAAGGCGCAGAGTTTTCGCAGAGAAAAAATAAACATCTTTTACTCCTTTTATTTGCGCTGCGAGGTCTTAGCGTCTCCACGTCTCTGCGAGAATCACCTAAACCTCCATAATCTCCAAAGGATTTAAATAAGCAATGTGGGCTGTAACTTTCTCATAACCCATTTTCTTTAAAGTATTTCTATAGAAGTTGAGCTGTTTTTTATCTTGCTCTGATTTCATACCCGTTTTAAAATCTAATATCCTTGCTTCATTTTTTTTAAGTAAAACCCTGTCCAGCCGGATTAAGGAACCATCTGGCAATAAAACAGGAACTTCTGTTTTCACTTCCCAATCCTTTTCAAACCAAGGCAATAAGTCACTTCCTTTTTGAAGATTATCTTTCACAAGTTTCTGAATAGACTCATAATCTTCCCTATTAAGCATTTTCTCAGATTTAACTTTTTCAAGTAAAGCCGGAAGTTCGGATAAGTCAGTTAACTGAGAGAAAATGTCGTGCACATAAATCCCCAGATCCGTTTTGGACAGACCTGAATCATCCATCATTAAAGTTTTGGAATGCTTAATCTGTAATTTATCCTGCCAATTATGGCTTTCATAATAAGTCAAATTCACAGATGATGTTGAAAAAGCTTCTTCTTTACCCTCTTTGTCTTTTGCCATTAATAAAAAATCAGATTCAGATCCAACTGTCAATTTCATATCAGCCTCTTGCCAATTATCTTCCTCCTTAGCAAACTCGTGCAGGAGTTTAGAAACATATCCTGAATTTCCTTTAGCATGAGTATTGGCTAAAAGAGCATCTCCAGCACGGGTCATAGCCACGTACAAAAGATTAAGGTTGTCAAGATAACTTTTCACTTCCTCTTCCCAATAAGCATTGGCAAAGACGGAATCTTTCAATGAAGAAGTTTGCTTTACAGGCAAATAAGGAATTTCGGAGAATTGGGTTCCTCTTGTGTTTACCCAAAGTGTAGGTGCCATAAAAGCGCTAGGACTTAATGTCCATTCCAGAAGCGGAATCATACATATTTTGAACTCTAGTCCTTTAGATTTATGAATGGTCATTAATCTCGCAGAATGCTCATCCGATTGCAATTTGATCGCATAGGATTGGCTATTTTGCTCCCACCATTCCATAAAATCGGGAATTCCACCTTTATTTCCAAAGTCTAATAACACATCTTGAAAAGCAGACAAATAGGCTTTTTCCTTATTTATTTCTTTTAGTTTGAAAATCTGAATAAGTTTTTCACTCATTTCCAATAAACTCAAACTCATTAATTCTTTTTGTGTAGATAAAAACGCTAATGGCAAGTAATTGTCATCACCATCAACTCGCACAATTTCATGGATCAAAGCGTTATCCTGATTAATTATTTTCTGATAATAGAATTTGATTTGTGCCAGTGCTATTTTATCCTCAGTAAATAAATATTGAAAACAATTCAACAGGAAATTGACAATATGAGCACTCGACAAAAGCAAAGTTTCATCTGAAATGATATTATATTGGTATTCCTTGGCTTTCAGCGGATTTTCCTTTTTATACTTTTCCAAGAAATCCTGAATTTCAATTCCTTCTGCTTTTCTCCGCACCAAAATACCGACATCCTTTAGCTGGATTTTAGAATCCTGCAATCGCTCTAAATCCTGAACAAACTTTTGCAAAGCCTTTTTTTTCCAGCTAATTTTTTCTCCATTATCTGCCTCCTCCTCTTCAAAAAACTGAAGCTCTACAAAACCATTGTAAGGATATTCCTTCTTTTTTTCTTGAACCACTTCACTATAAGCATCGGGCAGGTCTTTTAGCAAATGTTCAACATCCGCAGTGAAACTATTTGAGGTTTTATTAACTGCATGAGATTTTATAATTTCAGGCAAAGCGGTGAATAAATTATTATTGAAATCTATAACATTAGGCTTGCTTCGGAAATTTTGGCTTAAGGCATCTTCCTGATAAAAAGCAGGAGAAATATCTTCTTTTAAGCCTTTCAATAATAATCTCCAATCTCCACCCCTCCAGCGGTAAATAGATTGTTTCACATCACCAACCACCAAATTTTCATTTCCTTCTGCTAAAGAGTTTTCAACCAAAGGTTTGAAATTTTGCCATTGCAAAGTGGAAGTATCCTGAAACTCATCGATAAGAAAATGGTCATAAAAACTTCCCATTTTCTCATAAACAAAAGGACTTTCTGCAGGGTCTGTCCCAATTATTTGATTCAAAAATTGGGTGGTGTCAGACAGAAACTGAATACCTTCTTCTTTTTTATATTCCTGCATTCTTTGATTGAAATGCTGAGTGATGCCCACCAAATAAATATTCTTGAGAATATTTTCAGCAGATCGATATTCTCCAAGATTCTTTTGAATGTATTCAATGGCTTCAAGGAAAAAATCTAATAGTCCCTCAGATGCAGTTTGAGAAATAAGTTCCTTTTTATCAGATGTTTTTGTAGCTAGCGAATCACCATCGGTATCTAAAGCTTTTTGAACCGTTTTATTTACCAAATCGGATAAATCATAATTCCTATTTTTACTGATTTTGTTAAAGAAATTAGGTGCAGAACTACCTTTGCCACTAAAATCAGCCAATGTTAAACCTTTGCTTTCAATTAATTGAAAAGCCTTTTTACAAATTCCATTCAATGTGTTTTCAAATTGAGCTATGATCTTATTTAGCTTATCTTTGAATACTTTAAGCTTATCATAATCGCTAATTTCTTTATTCAAAGCATTTTCAATAACCTTAAAATCATCTTTCATCAATTCCTCCGTAAAGGCTAATATATCTCTTCGAATATCCCACCTTCCTTTATCTTCCAATTTACTGATAGAGAAATCAATTACCCAGTCTTTTAATGCTACATGCCTTGGATCACTTATATCTTCCAATAGTAAATCCAAAACAGCTTGTCTTACCTCATCAGTATTTAAAAGTAATTCTCCATCACCTTGAAGACTTAATTCCCGGGCAAAAGAACGCATTACATTTTGAAAGAATCTGTCAATAGTTTGAACAGAAAAACGGCTATAATTATGAAGAATTGAAACTAATAATTGCTGAGATCGCTCTTGCAATTGGCTAGCAGTTAATCCCAAAATCGTCTTCAACTGCTCTCCCATCTCGGAATGGACTTTATTCGAGAAATGAAACAGATTCTCAATAATCCGCTCTTTCATCTCCTGTGTTGCCTTATTGGTAAAAGTTACTGCAAGGATTTTTTTGAAGTGATCAGGATTTTGAAAGGCTAATTTTAAATATTCTCTGGTGAGAGTGAAGGTTTTACCGCTACCGGCAGATGATTTATAAACAGTGAAGAGATTTTCCTTTTGCATAAAGGAAAATTACGGGAAGTGAAGCTAAATTAAAAGAGCTTAGTTTAATAAATTCACTAATATAACAGAAGTTGCTACAATACATTCAATACCGATTACCACAGCAGAGATGATATCCCCTGCAGAACCATTATTGACGATTGATTTATATTTTGCTTTTACGTTCAAAACTTCTCCCCTTGTCATGATAATAATTTGTTTGTAAACAAATATAATAACATACATTACTGATAAAAAACATATCTCAATTTTTGTAGTAGTAATATTATTTTATTTAATATATATATTGGTATTATTATATTTTTTAGACATTAACAATCCTTTTTGAGTTCTTTTCTCTATATTTATTACATATCTTCAAAACCACTCACTCCTCCAGAAACAATAAATTTCATAGCATTGGTGCTATTTACATCCCAAGGATGAACCAAATCATTTTTAATGATTATTATATTCCCAGAAAAATTATATGAATGAGGCATATAAACAGAAGAAAAACCTTCTAGGCCCACTTTACTTAAATCACTTTGTGTTATAAAGCCTGGTTTAAAAATTTTACCTGCTTCGTCAAATTGAACCATTACAGGTTCATTAAATTTCTTTTTATCACCAACAAATGCACCTACTAAATCCTTTATGGAATTATAAATAAGACTAAGGAAAGGAATCTTCGTTATAATTTGTTCAAATAATTCGAAAAAGGGCTTCATAAAATAAGTACTCCCTAAATAACCTACTCCCATAATGGCAGAGACGAGAATCAAAATCCCAAGTCCAGGTATATCCACAGGCAATAGTCCATCAAGCCAATTAAAAACTGCTTGGATCACTAAAAGTGTAAAGGCAATGGGGGCTACAAATAATAAACCCCTGAAAAAATAACTCGCAATTTTGGTAAGAATTCTTTGTCTCATATGAATAAATAAGAATGTATTTGAGCATTAACGAAAAAAGCCTTGATGTAGTCCATCAAGGCTTTAGAAATATCTATTAGGGAAATCTTAAATTGAAATACCCATAAAGGACATAAACGCTATGCCCATTAAGCCCGTAATTAACATTGTAATACCTAATCCTTTTAATCCATCTGGAACGTTAGAATATTTTAACCTTTCACGAATTGCAGCTAATGCAATAATCGCTAAGAACCAGCCAATTCCCGAAGAGAAACCATAAACAGCCGATTCAGCTAATCCATATTCTCTTTGCGCCATAAATAAAGATGAACCTAAAATTGCACAGTTTACTGCAATTAATGGTAAGAAGATACCTAGTGAGCCATAAAGAGCTGGAGATGTTTTTTCAATTACCATTTCAACTAATTGCACCATCGATGCAATTACAGCAATATACATGATAAAGCTTAAGAAGCTTAAATCTACTGTAGCTAAATCTTTACTTAACCATGTGAGAGCACCTTCATTTAATACATACTCAGCCAAGAACCAATTGGCAGGAACTGTGATTGTCAAAACGAACACTACAGCTAAACCCAAACCGAAAGCAGTGCTTACCTTTTTCGAAACCGCCAAAAAAGAACACATACCTAAGAAGTAGGCAAACACCATGTTCTCTATAAAAATTGCTTTTATTCCTAAATTAACTAAATCCATTTTATATTTCTTTTAGCGATTAATTTTCTACGTAGCCAGTTTTAGTTCGTTGAACCCAAATGATAAGTCCTAATATAAAGAAGGCGCCTACTGGAGTTACCATAATGCCATTAGCCTGATAATCCATGCCAACCCAACCATCAGCTGAGAACCCAATGGCTTCGAAAACCTTAAAACCAAATATTGCTCCTGAACCTAAAAGCTCTCTAAAGAAAGCAACAGCTAAGATAATCCAAGCATATCCTAATCCACTTCCTAGACCATCAAGAATCGAATCATAGGGTTTGTTTCCAGAAGCAAATGCTTCCAAGCGACCCATAATAATACAGTTGGTAATAATCAAACCAACAAACACACTTAATTCTTTATACATATCATAAGCAAATGCTTGCAAAACTTCATTAACTAAAGTCACTAATGTCGCAACTACAGCTAACTGAACAATCATTCTGACTCTAGTTGGAATCAACTTTCTAATCAATGAAATAGTTAAATTTGAAAATACTACCACAAATATTACCGCAATTGACATTACCATTGTTGGTTTCATTTGCGTGGTTACTGCCAAAGCAGAGCATATACCCAAGACTTGAATAGTAATTGGGTTATCGTCACTTAATGGATCGGTAACAATCTTCTTCCTTCTTTTTGAAAGAAATGCTTCCGACTCTTTTTTAACTGGTTTATCTATAGTTTCTGTACTCATATCTTTAATTTCTTTAGATTATAAAGTGGCGGTAGCACCTTTTTTGTTAAAATATGATTGGTAATGTTTGAAATAGTTTTTTAACATATCATTTAAACCATTACCAGTAATCGTGGCACCGGACATTCCGTCAACGTGATGCTTATCTAGTTTACTTTCAGAATTACTTTCGCCCTTCAACATTTTAACTGATACTAATTCACCTTTATCGTCATATAATTCTTTACCTACAAATCTAGCTTGCACTTGATCTTCTGTAATTCTAGCTCCTAAACCCGGAGTTTCTCCCGCGTGAGCAAATACAGCTCCTTTGATAGTCTTTCCTTCAGTATCTAAGGCGATATAGCCCCAAATATTATCCCATAATCCACTACCGTAAACAGGAAGGATATAAGATTCTATTTCTTCTCCACCATCTTTACCGAAATACTTAAACACAGGATAAAGTCTTTCTTCAGGTGCTTTTTTGTATTGCTTTTCAACACTTACATCTTCGGCTACAATCTCTTCTCCTTTTTCATTTTCAGTAACAATATTACCTTCATAATCTGTTACTTCAGATTTGATAACTTTTCCGTAAGTTTCAATCACATCCATTTCAGATGTAACTTCCAATACAGCACCTAAGATTTGCTTCTTAGTATCTAATTCTATTGACTTTTGCTGAATAGGTCCTAAACCCTCAGAAGTAGCTGCCAATAATCCGCCCAATACAACTGTTAGTATGACGGAAAATAATATTACGTAATAATTAGACTGTCGCACGTTTTAACCTCCTATTTTTATTAGATTCAACAACATAATGATCGATTAATGGAGCAAACACATTCATTAAAAGAATGGCAAGCATAATCCCTTCTGGATAGGCAGGGTTTACAACTCTAATGATTACAGTTAAAACACCTATCAAAAGTCCATAAATCCATTTACCCGTTTCCGTATGAGCAGCTGACACAGGATCAGTTGCCATAAAGACAGCTCCAAAAGCTAATCCACCAATTACCAAATGGTAGTGAGCAGGCATTTCCATAAAGGCATTAACGCCTATTGCATTGAAACCTAATCCCATTAACCAAGCTCCTGCAAATACACTAAAAATAATTTTCCAGCTTCCAACTCCAGTAGCGATAAGAATCAAAGCACCAATTAAAACCATTAAAGTAGAAGTTTCACCAATCGAACCTGGAATTGCTCCTATGAACATGTTTTGGAATGAAAACATTCCTTCAGCCCAAAAGCTAGAGAATGATTCTACTACTGTACCAGTTCCGTTTAAGGCAGTATCGTAAGCAACAGCTAAAGCAGTTGCTCCAGAATAACCATCAACTGCAGCTGCATCACCTAAATAAGTCCAAACCTCACCTGAAATATCAGTAGGGTAAGCAAAGTATAAAAATGCTCTGGCCGTTAAGGCTACGTTTAAGACGTTCATTCCTGTCCCACCAAAAACTTCTTTCGCGATAATTACAGCAAAAATTGTGGCTAATGCTACTTGCCATAAAGGAATGCTTGGAGGCATAATTAAAGCAATCAACATACCCGTAACTAAGTAACCTTCATTTACAGGGTGATTACGAATAACACATATTGCAAATTCAGTACCTAGCCCAACCGCATAAGAAACGATAATAATTGGAATAGCTTGGATAGCACCTATTCCAATTTTTTGGATAAAAGTAGCTGTTTCCCCTATTGCTAAGAAATGTTGATGACCTATGTTCCAAATCCCAAATAATAAACAAGGAATCATGGCTATAACCACCGTAATCATAGTTCTTTTTAGGTCGTTAGCATCCCTAACTTGAACTCCTTTTTTAGCAGTTACCAATTTTGGTCTGAAAAGAATCGTTCGGTGACCTTCGTACAATGTGTAGTACTTCTCGTATTTCCCCCCTTTCTCAAAAAGAGGTTCAATTTTATCGAAGAATTTTTGTATTGGATTCATATTTTATAGTATGATTATATTTATTGATAGTTAATCGCTAGGATTAATTATCTTTTATCCATTTATCATTAAATTGATTCCCTTTCTCAAGATAGCTTGCAGCTCATGTTTAGAAACATCTATAAACTCACACAAAGCAACATCTTCCTCAATTAATTCAAAGATACCTAAGGCTTCCATTTCATCAAAATCTTCAGCCATAATAGCTTTGAATAAGAAGTTGGGTAAGATATCCATTGGGAGAACTTTCTCAAACTCACCTGTCATTACAAAAGCTCTTTCTTCTCCATTAGTATTAGTATTTAATACATATTCTTTCTTTTTGTTCAAGAAAGATAATAAACCAATAGCTCTGTGGAAACTTAATTTTGAAGTTGTAGGCTTAATCCATCCTAATAATTCTTCAAAATCTCCTTCTGGAACAACTGTTATTTGCTCATCATAATATCCTAAATACCCATCAGCATCAATTCGTTCACCCGTTAATGGGTTGCCTGAAATGTATCGAACATGGTCACCTGAAATATTATCTTTAATTATATTCTTAATTGAAGCTCCTACATAAGTCTGATAATATTGAGGCTCACTAACTTCCGAACCTGTTAAGGCCACTTTCTTGGAAGCATCATACTTTCCTGTTAGGAAAAGCTTACCAATCTGGATAACTCCATATGGTTTCACAGTCCAAACTATATCTCCTTTATTAATAGGATCAATATGATGAATCTGAACACCCACATTTCCTGAAGGATGCTTGCCAGAGAATTTATTGATTTGAACACCTTCGGCTTGGCTGAACATTTTCAACATTTCTTTATCCTCAGAAATATTGATATGCACCTTACCTTCGGTTAATTTTTTGATCACTTCTAAACCAGCTGCAAATGCTTCTTCTTCCTCTTTGTAGATGAAGTTATAATCAGGAGCTAAAGGATGTGTATCAAATGCGGAAATAAAGATTGCTTTTGGCGAATCCTCAGGATTGGCTACAATACCATAAGGTCTTTGAATGATGTTTGGCCAAACACCGCTTTTCAGCATAGTTTCTTTAGCTTTTTGAGCATCTAATGATTTGAGATCAGATTTGGAAAGCTTACCGAAATCTTCAAATTCATTTTCCTTATCAGCTAAAATCCTTAATTCTAATAATTTTCGCTTTTCACCTCTCCTGATTTCCGCAACCTCTCCACTTACTGGAGAGCAGTATAATACATCTGGCGCCATCTTATCATAGATGAGTGGAGTCCCTGCTTTAACAGCATCGCCTTCTTCTACCAATAACTTTGGCCTAGAAATGGCCGGGAAGTCAGTTGGTTTGATTGCGAATGTTTCTGGTTTAGGTGCATTTGATATCTTATGCTCAGCTTTTCCAGCTAAGTTGATATCAAAACCTTTTTTAAGTTTAATGGTATGAGACATGTCTTTATTTAACAATGAACCCTTATTTGAAATTGAGGCAAAATTAAGAATTATTTTGCTAAAAAAAATCTTTTAGCGCATTATTAGCGCCTATTATTAAATGAATTTAAAACTTTTCTTTTAACAGCTTTGTAGGCTTTCGTGTTCAATATTTTCTACAAAATTTTTCACTTTTTCCATTAACCACATAGGAGTTGATGTTGCTCCACAGATCCCTACACTTTCTTTTCCATCAAACCAAGTGGAATCAACTTCCTCTTCGTTCTCTATAAAATAGCTATTTTGATTTTGAGCTTTACATACTTGATAAAGCGCTTTTCCATTAGAACTCTTCTTTCCACTCACAAATAACACAATATCATGCTGATTAGAAAATTCCTTTAGCTTTGGTTCTCTATTAGAAACTTGCCTACAAATACTATCATTTGCATTAAATGAAGGGAATTTCTCTTCCTTTAATTCTGTTTGAGCCTCTTTTAATCTGCTTTCAATCTTTTCTTTTATATCATAAAAGCCTGTAGTACTCTTTGTAGTTTGGCTAAATAAAGTTACCGGTCTTTTGAAATCTATCTTTTCAAGATCAGATTCATCCATAACAATAATTGCATTCCCATTGGTTTGCCCATCCAAACCTGTTACCTCTGCATGACCTTTTTTACCATAAATAACAATCTGTCCTTTATCAGTACACATTTTATCATGGGCATTTTTAACTCGATTCTGCAATTTTAAAACTACAGGACAACTTGCATCAATAAGTTCTATATTATTTTGCATAGCAATCCTATACGTTTCTGGAGGTTCTCCATGAGCTCTAATCAATACTTTACAGTCTTGGAGTTTTTTTAAGTCATCATGATTAATCACCCTTAAGCCTTTGTTGTAAAGCCTTTTTACTTCCATGTCATTATGCACTATATCTCCTAAACAATATAGTTTGCCAGAATCTTCCATTGCATCTTCTGCCATTCTAATCGCATATTCAACACCGAAACAATAGCCAGAATCTTGGTCAATGGTTACTTTAAGTTTACCCATCATGTTTTATCATTTTCTCAGTTGCCAATTGCAGAACATATTCTACCTGCTCTGGCAATGTCAATTCACTTGTATCTAAAATATAAGCATCCTCTGGAATAATCAATGGATTTTCCTTTCTTTCAGAATCCATTTTATCGCGAGCCGCTAAGTTTTCTTCTATTTCAGGAATCGGTACTAATTGGTTCTTCTCTAACAACTCTTTTTGCCTTCTTTCTGCTCTTACTCCTAAATCAGCTTGCATGAAAATCTTTAATTCAGCATGAGGAAAAACATTTGATCCTATATCTCTCCCATCCATCACAACTCCTTTCTTTTTACCTAATTTACGCTGTTGGCTTACCATATTTTTTCGCACTTCAGGAATAGCGCTGATTTTACTTACCTGGTTTGAAATGTACATTTTTCGAATTTCCTCTTCAACATTAAGGCCATTCAAATAAGTTTCGCTAGAAGCTTTTCTTTCGTTAAAAATGAAAGAAATATTAATATTTTCAATTGCCTTTGAAACTTCCTTTGGATTCTCTGTTGGAACATGATTTTGGTGAAAATACAAGGTTACTGCTCTATACATTGCGCCTGAATCGATATAACTATACCCAAGCAAATTCGCTACTTCCTTGGCAGTACTACTTTTTCCGCAGGCAGAATACCCATCTATGGCAATAACTATTTTTCTCATTTTAGCAATCTTTAACCGGACACGGTAGAGGTTTTTTCTTTGGCATTGATTTCCGTCCTCCATTATTTATGCAAGCAGACATCAAAATCCCTACAATTAATAAGGATATGAAATTTAATTTTAGTGCTTTCCTAAGCATTAATACCTCCTATTCAATATTGAATTGCAAATATACAGGATAAGCAAGGAAATTCACGGATAATTCGATGAAATGAGAATAAATTTCAGACATTTTGATTTATCTATCTTTCATAAGATCAGTATGAAATATTAAAATACTATATACTAACCGATACTGACAAAATATATTCTGATTTAAAAAAAGTAACAACAATAAGCATCATGCCGTGTTAAATAAGTAATCAATCAGTAAAATGTTATGAAGAAAGATTCAATTGAATACAATGGACTTTTTGGCGGAATTATGGTTTTCATCGGTCTTGTGATATACTTTTTAATTATGAATGCAGCAGGATTGGGACATAATTTGGAACTCAGAGCATTAAATATCCTTATCATGGGAGCTGGGGTTTTTTACTCTATCAAATCAATCCATAAAAAAAATACAAATTTTAATTATTTTAAAGGAATTGGTACAGGTATGTTTACCGCAGTTAGCTCATCACTAGCCTTTGCAATTTTTATTTTTATTTATCTTTTAAGTAACCCAGAGTTCTTAGAGGAAATTAAGAATATTGAACCCTTTGGTAATTATTTAAATGCATTTCTTATCTCATTTATAATAGTAATGGAAGGAGCAGGCTCAGGGTTTTTCTTAAGTTTTGGTGTGATGCAATGGTATAAAAAAAGAACACCGGAAAAGTTTTTGAAAGAGCAGAGAGAAAGTAAAGAGTCAAAATAATTTCATTAATTCTACTTTGTCAAGTCAACTCTTTCGCCTTTGATTTGAGCCTGCCTGTGCGGTCACAGCTTTTGGCTATGATTGGATAATTTAGCAAAGTTGAATTAATAATAGGTGAATTTAATTCCATCAATTCTAATTCCTAATTCTTAAATTTCATAACTTAGTGAAAGGTTTGATAAAATTTTAGAATGATGGAATATAAAAGAGGAAAAGCTGAAGAATTTTTTAGTAAAGCAGGAAAGAAAATAGATGAACTGTTTTCTGAAATCAGTAGTAGTAATATTTCTGAAAAGTTAGAATTAAAAGAGCGGTTGCAAGAACTAAAGCGCAATAAAGAATCTTTAGAAAAGGACTTCAATCACTTTACTGAAGATAATAAAGAGGTATTTAAAGATATATCTGCTAGTTTCGAGGAATCCTTTGAGGACATAAAAAATATCTTCCGGAAAAAGAAAAATCAGAACGGATAACCAATCCCGATATTTAAGGCTGGTCCATAATTATCCCTTGTCCCCAAGTTCCATTCATCTATCGTCCACCTCTCGCCTGGATCTCTTGCTGGGTCGTATAATTTAAAGGCGAGGTCAAAACGCATAATCAAAAACGAAAAGTCGATCCTCAAACCGAAACCTGTTCCTATTGCAATTTCATTAAAAAATCTATCAAGTTGGAAATCACTACCGGGTTCATCATTCTCCGAAAAAGACCAAACATTTCCTGCATCCATAAAGAGGGCTCCATCTAAAAAACTTATCAAATTACGCCTTACTTCTATGCTGGTTTCAAGTATTATTTCTCCGGGCTTTTCAAAACTGTAAATAAAATTTCCTTCCTCATCGGTTTCAACAAAACTTCCAGGCCCTAACCTTCTAGGAGCCCAAGCTCTGATGCTATTACTTCCTCCAGCAAAATAATACTTCTCATAAGGCAATAATCCTTCCGAAAATTCACCATAAGGCTTGGCAACCCCAACATGAAAACGATATGCAAAAGTGCTTTCTTTCCCGTATGGGATATAAGTTCTATAATCTACTGAAGCTTTCAAAAATTGAAAATAGGCTAAAGAATCATTATTAATGCGATCGCCAATAGCATCTACATTTAATAAATTACCCCCTGTTTCAGCAAAGAATTTTATAAAACTTGCACGACTATTTGCCTGGCCGTAATTATTGAAATTTTTAGAGATATTGATGGAGCTGCTGGATACAAAGGAGGGTTGAAAAGTTCTACTAAGCTGTCGTCCGAATCTAGCCTGCTCATCTAAAGCATCACTGAAAATCTTATCTAATTCAGATTCAATTAAATTGACATCCGTAACGGTTAAATCAAATATCCATCTTTTTTTATTTTGCCATGAATAACCGTAGGATGCATTTAAATTACTCCTCACATATTCTGGTCTTTTGGTATAATTAAAGCCTAATCCTGTTTTAGTTTTGGGATTTAATAATGCAAAACCAGATTTAAGTTGCGTTCCAAAAGGAAATAAAAAGTGAGGAAAAGTGAAAGATAAATTAGCTCTTGCTTCGGTAGCAGTTGTTACTTGCGTTTGATCAGATAAACTAGCCACTCCTTCAAAACCGAAACGGCCGGAAAGCTCCATTATTTCGACTCCTCCGAATGGATTTCTGTTTTTTAAAGACACATTATAAAAAGGGCCAGGTAAACCGAAAGTTACATTGACATTAACACCCACTTCATTGCTCAACTGATATTTCTCGAGAGGGCTTGTGAAAATATTAGCCACAAAATCACCGCCAGCCGTATCATATTTTATATTTACAAAACGGAACATATCCAAATTGGCCAGTTGTCGCTGAGTATTTAGCGTTTTTTCAAGACTGTAGAATTCTCCAGGCCGGAGGAACACTCGCTGATCTAAAATTCTTTTTTTATAGGCGTAGTCATAGTAAAAATAATTAATAGCATTGAATTTTTCAGCTGTTCGTTTGACACCTCCGATTTGCGTATTTACATCCGTTGTAAAATTTACTTCATCTAATTTATACCGTTTATGCATTTTGGCATCTTGCGGCCTATTTATAATAATTTCTAAGGCTAAAGAGGTGGTGTCAGAATCACGAAAAACATTAAATTCTACAAACTGTCTAGAGAAAGTATAATAGCCATTGTTTTTCATCAAGGTTTCTAAGCGCTCTCTTTCTTCCGTTAATTTATTTTGATCGTAATTATCTCCAGCTTTAACTTTACTATTTCTTGCTCCGCCCACAAGTACACTCATCATTACTCTATCACCTCCTACATCATAAAATACAGTATCAACAACAAAGGATTTATTCTCTTCAATTTGATAAGTCACATTTACTCTACGATTCTTAAAGCCTTTTCCCTTTACTTCATAATCGACTTTCGCATCAAAAAAACCTTTAGATTCTAAAAAGAGCTGAATCTGATCCTTTGTTCTATCCGTGGCCGAAGAATCATAAATTGCCAGAGGTTCTCCCCAACGCATAAATATATTACCTTCCTCAAGTTTGGTGTTAAGTTTTTCTGATTGCTTATTCAATTTTCTTTCAAGCCTAGTAGCTTTATTAAATCTTTCATTTTCTCTTGCGAGCTCGATTTTTTGAGATAAAGTATTTAGAACTTCTTCTTTTTTTTGTTCAACCTGTTCTTTGTTGTAATTATTTTTACCGATTTCATAAAAAGCAACATAAGGTGATATGGGAAGTAAGAGGATTCGTCTATTTGCTTTTTGAGTAAATAGGTCGTCTAACCTATCAGAAGAAATATTTTCATTACCTTTAATCTTCTGTTTATAGAGAAGTTTTTCATCTTTTTTCAAATAACTTGTGCCAACACAAGATGTGAAAAACAGAATACTAGCCAGCAGAAAAGATTTTATTATTTTTATACTCAATTTTAGTGCTCTCGAATAAATGCTTACTAAGACTCATACAAAGTTCATCAAATCTCTTCAATTAAAGAAATTCCGACAAAAAGAAGGCCTTTTTATAGTCGAAGGAGCCAAAAATACCCTTGAATTATTAAATTCTTCCTATAAATTGAAAGATTTAATTGTGAGTGAAGCTTTTTTGGATAGACATCAGAAGGAGATTAATAGTTCTGAAATTGAACCCATCATTGCAAAAGAAAAAGAACTGAGTGCTTTGGGAGCATTTCAAAGCAATACCGATGCCTTGGCTGTGGTATATGAAAAAAAACCTCCTCCTTATATTTCTAAGGGATTCGATTTAGTTTTGGATGATATCAGAGACCCTGGAAATTTAGGAACCATTATTCGATTAGCTGATTGGTACGGCATTCAAAATATCATTTGCTCAGCAACCACAGCAGAATTTTATAATCCAAAAGTGATCAGTGCTTCAATGGGCTCGATATTTAGGACTCATTTGTACCGAAGGGATTTAAAAGAATTTTTAAAGGAGAATCAGAATAGGAAGATTTATGGTGCATTATTAGAGGGGAAAAATGTACACCAAGTTAATTTTGAAGCTGATGGTCTTTTAGTGATTGGCAATGAATCTCACGGAATTCAGCCAGAATTAATTCCATTAATTAGTGACAAAATAACGATTCCTAAAATTGGACAGGCAGAATCTTTAAATGCTGCAATGGCTACAGCCATTATTTGTGATAATGTTTTTAGAAATTATTATTCCTGACTTGTCATCTTTAATGCCCCCAATTGAGATTTGTTTATGTCTTTGCAGACAGGCTTAGATTTTGGTATGAATAGATAATATGACAACGTAGGATAAATTTTTAGACATAAAAAAACCTGCTTGCCTTAAGCAAACAGGTTTTACTATAAATATTGAGATTTTTTTAATCTGCTGAAGCTTCCAATACACCAAAAATAGTTACTTCAACAGTATAGTCGATTGGTCCTTGGGCATCTCCTTTAAATTCTACTACAATTGTTGGGTCTGCAACATCAGCATTTCGATCTAAAACAATCTGTTCAACCATTTGCTTTAGCCCTTCTAAATCTGCTAAAGTAGTTCCCTCTAATCTTGTTTTAATATTCTCATTATTCTGAAAGATGAGACGTAGTGGATCATTGGCATAAATAAATGACAATACAGCATTATCAGAGAGGGCGCTTCCGCCTTCAAGATTATCAGTCACTACGAATTTTATGTCTTCAACTGTATAATTTTCGATTTTGTCGCGATATTCTTGAACCTCATCAGAAGTCATATCCATATCTTTGCTAACTGAAAATTCACCTGACTCTGTAATAGAGATTTCGAAAGTTTCAACAAAATCAGTAGGTACATCAATTGTAAGATTTTCAACTGCATCTAGACATGTGTTAGCAGTTAATCCAAAAAACAAAACGAATGCTAAAGGATAAATAAATAATTTTTTAATGTTGTTCATATCGTTAAAATTAAAATGATGAAATAAAAGTACAGTTTAATATTAGAAAATTCAAAAACTAACCATCAAGTTTTCTAATTTTTCGATGAACAGCCCTAAATGATAGCCATCCACTAAAGAATGGTTGACATGAACTGAAAAAGGCATGAATATTTTATTGTTTTCCTTATAAATCTTTCCGGTTGATACCTTAGGCATACTATCTTCAAAACCAAAATGTCGAGCATGGGAAATAGAAGTGAATTTTATCCAAGGAATAGCCGTAAAATGAATAACATCAACCATTCCTTTCATCACGTCTAAACCTGAACCGGCTTTAATTCGATCAATTTCTGACTGCACATTTTTCGAGAATTCTGAAAAATCTTTACTGAAAATCATTCTGGAATATCCAAAGGTTTTGTCATCTCTTAAAACGGTAGCTGAGGCGTGCACCGTTTCAACATCAAAAACTTCATTGTCAATAATTCTATACCGCATTTCAGGAACAGCATTTACTGCCATCAAAATTTTATGCAAATAATAATGATAAAAGGAAACCCCTTCCTTCTTACAAGAATAATAAGTATCCGTACATTCCAAATTAATATTTACACCATAAAAGGGCTCATCAAATGCATTAAAAAAATCGAAGTGGTCTTTGCGTGGATGTTGCTTGAAATTGAGTTTTTTCACCTTAAAAATATTTGTTTTCAATTACTATCATACAACTAATATTATTTTAACTAAAATATAGGTCTATACTCTTACTTAAGGAAGTTTTAAATAGAATTTGCTAAAATACACTCTCCTTTTCAACTATTTGCACTTTACCAATGTCTCCGAAGCACAGATTTTTCTTTCAATCTTTTTTCTTGATAAAAAAGATACAAAAAATCAAGACAAAAATATCCCCAGCCGCACAAAACCCTACTCTGCCCGGATTTTTGTCCTCCCACCCGCTTTCGTCCGCTATTGGCGGACGAGTTGTTATACCTTGTGCTTTTGTTTAAATAGAATCATTCTAACAATCCCTCAGAAGTGTATTTGTTTACTCGGATGATAGTAATCTTTACTTTAAAACCTAATCCAAAATTACCAAGAATAAAACAAGATTCTGATTGAATTAAAAATTATATTAAATGTTTTTATAATACCACTGTTTACGGTACGTTTGTATCCAAAATAACTATCAACCCAACTCAGTTTTGATGAAAAAATTACTCCTACTAATAACTTTCGTTGGCTTTAGTCAATCTATTTTTGCCCAATACAGAATCAGTGGGCATATAAAAGATGCTAAAACAGGTGAAAATTTAATTGGTGCCAACATTTGGCAACCTGCTACCAAAAAAGGAACTGCCAGCAATACTTACGGTTTTTACAGCTTGAATATCCCTGCAGATACCGCCACAATAGAAATTTCTTATGTTGGCTACGCCACAATAAGAAAATTTATCGAATTGGATGGTCATACAAAACTTGACTTTGAATTAAAACTATCGGATGAATTATCGGAAGTGGTAGTAAAAGGATCACGCCCAGATCTGGAGCTCACCAAAATGAGCAGTATGAAAATCAGTGCGCAAGATATTAAAGCCATTCCAGCTTTATTGGGTGAAGTAGATGTTTTGAAAACCATTCAGCTTATGCCAGGAGTACAATCTGGCTCAGAAGGAAGTAGTGGGATTTATGTGAGAGGCGGTGGACCAGATCAAAATTTAATTTTACTTGATGGCGTACCTGTCTATAATGCCTCTCACCTATTCGGATTCTTTTCGGTTTTCAATGCCGATGCCATTAGCAATGTGGAAGTGATTAAAGGAGGATTCCCAGCCCGATATGGCGGGAGACTTTCATCCGTAATTGACATCAATATGAAAGAAGGGAATATGAAAAACTGGCAAGCAGAAGGAGGCATAGGACTAATTTCTTCTAGACTTTCAGTTGAAGGGCCGATCAAAAAAGATAAAGGTTCCATTATTCTCTCCGGAAGAAGAACCTACATTGATATTTTGGCGAGACCTTTAATAAGAGCCAGTACTGATGATGTTGACCTAGGTTATTTCTTTCATGATTTCAATGCTAAAGCTAATTACAAAATATCAGATAAGGATCGAATCTACTTAAGTGCTTATACAGGAAAAGATAAGTTTTATGCACGCGATGAATACGAATTTGACAATGGCGGTTCCATTAATGAGTATAAAGATGAAGCTGGAATACAATGGGGGAATTTCACCACTGCGGGAAGATGGAATCATTTATTTTCCAACCAACTTTTTCTCAACACAACGGCTACCTACAGTCGATACAACTTTGATCTATTTAACGAAAGTTACTCCAGATATGCCACACCGGATGAGGAAACCGAGGAAAACTTCTATACCGAGTATAGTTCAGGGATAACAGATTACGGGTTAAAATTCGACTTTGATTATTATTTAAACAATGGACACTCTTTAAAATTTGGAGCCAATTATATCTACCATATTTTTCAACCAGAAGCCTTTAATTTTGAAGCAGACTTCGAAACTGGATTTGAGGCCCCAGACACTAACCCCATTTATGGAAATGAATTTTCAGTGTATGTAGAAGATGAATTTGAACCGCTTCCGAAATTAAAAGTAAATGCCGGCATTCATGCCTCTGCTTTTAGAGTAAGAGAAGAGTTTTATCCATCATTTCAGCCACGAGTTAGTGCTCGCTATTTAGTTAATAACAAATTATCCTTTAAAGCTTCTTATGCAGAGATGGCTCAATTTCTTCATTTGCTCACTAATTCAGGAATTGGATTACCAACAGATTTATGGGTGCCAGTCACCGATAAAATCAAACCACAATTTGCTCAGCAGACTGCTATCGGAATGTCCTCTTTAATTGCAGATGGAAAATATGATCTTTCCATTGAGGGCTACTACAAAAACATGAACAACATGCTCGAATATAAGGAAGGTTCTAACTTTTTAAATTTAGATGAAAGCTGGGAAGATAAAGTGGCCGTTGGAGATGGATGGAGTTATGGAGCTGAATTTCTCTTCAGAAAGAAGGAGGGTAATTTTAACGGCTGGATAGGCTATACTTTATCCTATAACAACAGACAATTTGATGACTTAAATTTCGGTAGAGTATTTCCTTATAAGTATGATAGAAGACATGATATAAGTGTAGTGACAAATTACCGACTGAATGACAAATGGGAAATAAGCGGAACTTGGGTGTATGGAACCGGTAATTCTATCACGCTTCCGATTGCAAAAGTTCCTCCATTATCAGAAAGGCCTGGAAATAATGATGGTAGTTTTTACGGAAATGATGAAATTTACCAATATAGCGACAGAAATGCTTATAGAATGCCCTCCTATCACCGCGCGGATTTTGGAATTACCCGACATAAGGAAAAGGATTGGGGAAGTTCAAGCTGGACAATAAGCGTTTACAATTTATACAATAGGCAAAATCCTTTTTTCATCAATACCACCACTAACAGCATAGGGGAAACATCTTTTACCCAAGTGAGTCTTTTTCAATTAATTCCTTCTTTTACTTACAATTTTAAATTCAGACCCAATGAAAAATAATCTAAATTTTATCATATTTTCTTTAATTCTGTTTTCAGGATGCCAGAAAGAAGTGGATTTGAAGATTGATGAAAATGAATCCAAATTGGTACTAAATGCCTGGTTTAAAACTGAGCAACATCCTGTGGTGGAGGTTAATCGATCTACTTTCATTTTTGATAAACGAGGAACTGACATCATTCAAAATGCAGAAGTGATCTTATTTGAAAATGATGAGGAAATTGGTTTTTTGGAACACTTTGGAGGGGGATTTTACCAGAATGAAAACATTGAAATTAAACCGGATACAGAATATAAGATCACTGCAAAACTTGATGGTTTTGAGGAGGTTACAGCAATCGAAAAATCATTAGAGCAATTTACAGATAATGAATATGAATTTGAATATGAAACATTTCCAAACCCATCTGGAAGTAATTATCAATCGCTATCGGATATTGAAATATCGCTGAAAGATAATGGATCAACGGAAGACATTTACCTTTTTTTAGTAAAAGATACTTACAAAAGTTGGACTCATGAAAATCCCCAGGACACACTCTATAATGAATTTATCATAAATCTTAACTCATCAGATACTCAAATCGAATATATTTATTCCCCAAACTTAGGACAACTTCAAATTCTTAAAGACGAATTATTTAATGGTAAGGAGTACACGCTTAATTTCAGATCCAATGATTTGCGAAAATATGAGTATAGTGATGAAGAACGTAGCTACATTTCTCAAAACATAATTGAAATTCATAAAATCAGTAAATCCTTTTATTTATACTTAAAAAGCATTGAAAACAACCAATATCCTGATCCGTTTACCGAGCCTACACAAATTTACACCAACGTTGAAAATGGATATGGTATTTTAGCTACCTCAACAGTAAGTAAAATACAAATTGATGAAGTTGCTGAAAATAACAATGAATAATAATCTAGGAAAATATTTAATCATAATTGGTGCCTGCATTATTTTAGCTGGCATCATTATCTACTTCTTCCATGATAGACTGCAATGGATTGGAAAATTACCAGGAGACATCAGAATAGAAAAAGAAAATTTTAGGTTCTACTTTCCTTTTACCACTATGCTATTGGCTAGTTTAATCGTTTCTCTATTAATTCGCTTGTTCAGAAATTTCTAGTCCATTATAACTTAAACTTTCGGGTAAAAGAAAAAGTGGGGAAAGCGATCATTCTCGTTTCAGAGCTAAAGCTATTATTATTCCAATCCGGTGAATTATATGGCGCTGGAGCTTCTGAACTAACAAATAGCATATGGGTCAATCCAAATTGCCAGCTAACCAATTCATTGCTCTTTCTGACAAAGCGAATACCTGTTAACCCGTACCAAATATTCCTACGAGTTTCGTATTCCGCATTTTGAAACAACCAACTACCGTCCGACAGCTGAGTAGTTCTAGTGGCACTTTCAGTTGCTTTAAAACTGAATAAATAATTTTCTGAAAGGAAGTAAAAATATGTTCCTGCCCTCACAATGCCCGATAAATTCCCTACTATTGAAGAAGAAATTTCCGAACCATCTCCTGGTCTGAAATATAAATGACCAGCGCCTATGGAGAAGTTATTATGGCTATTGCCATAGGTATAAGTTGCAAAAGCCAAATTACCAAAGAAATTAGTCCCATAAGTTCCTACCATCAACAAATCGCCAAAAGCTAAATTAGAATTTTCTTGAATAGGAATACTGTACTTTGCAGTTAAGTAAAAAGGGAAACCAAATATGGTGGTACCCATTCCTAAGGTTAAGCGATCAGAAACTCCATATTGAATATCATGAGATAAGAAGTAAAGAGAGTTATAATAGAGTTCTCCTTTTTTTAGGGGAAGGGCTGAAGGTGCAAAGAAATAACGTGAATCATGTTCGGAATTTAGTGGCTCAGCATAATCCTCTTCATCCTCAGAGGCCTTTGAATCAGAACCTAAATTAGAATCAGGATAAGTAGGATTTTCAATAATATCCCAAAGGTTGTAGAATATAATGATCTCTTTTTCCTGATTTGAAACAGATCCTAAACTAGAACCTGCAAAATATGAACCGAGTATTTTATCATCACAATCCTCAATTTGTAGTAAATATCCTCTCTCGGATTTACCAATTGAAGCAAAATAATAATTACATTTTTCTTTGAAATCTACAGAATTTGTTAAAAATAAATTCTTTTCCAAAAATTTTTGCTGCAACTGTTTTTCAATTTCAGCATTAAGGATTGAAGCTTTATCTTCTATTACAATTTTATCTTGAGCAAGAGAATAAGTTGAGATAAAATAGAAAATTAAACAGCAGAATACTTTGATAGTAGATTTCATTGGGAATATTGATAGTTCAATATGAAATTAAGCCTTTAGTCTATATAATCAAATGATTGTATCTTATTTATTTTTAGATCTGCATATTATATTTAGCAAAAAAAATAGCCATACTTTCGTATAGCTATTTAATTTCTCGCAATTCATAGATTTTAAATCAAGCCACTTTCTCAGTGCTTCCATTCAACCACTCAGGTTTTGTGATTTTCACTTCTGCATCTAATTGATTGAGCATATTGTATAGTCCAAAATAAGTTCTATTTACATACAATCCATGTTTAGAACCTCTAGCTCCATTACTATTTCGCACTTCCTTCATCTTAGAAACCCGCTCTCCCATGGCATAGATTTCTTCAAAGAAAGCATTATTACCAAAATTGAAGACCTCATATTGGAAAGGCTTGCTTAACATGCCTATCATTTCAGTAAATACTCCACTGAATATTTCTCTTTCTGCGGGCGTATCTTTTTCATGGAAGAAATCCAATGCCTTAAATCGTTTGTCTATTTCTTCTTTATCCTGCAAAAAGCCGGGTTTCAGCAATGCAAAATAATTTTCATAGAAATCTTCTGGAATTTCTTTTATACATCCAAAATCAATAATTCCCATGGTGCCATCATCCATGAACATAAAATTACCAGGATGTGGGTCTGCATGTACTTGTCTTAATTCATGAAACTGGAAATTGTAAAAATCCCAAAGGGCTTGTCCGATTTTATTTTTGATCTCTTGAGAAGGGTTAGTGGCCAAAAATTCTTTCAAATGAACACCATCCAACCAGTCCATTGTGATCACCCTACCACCGGAATATTCTTCATAATATTTTGGGAAATACAAGCCATCAATTTTTCCAGCTAAAGCTTCTGTAATTTCTTTTGACCGCCTTAATTCTAAATCGTAATCGGCTTCCTCCATCAATTTCCCTTCCACTTCACTCATGTAATGATCCAATTCAGCATTGCTCATGTTAAATAAACGAGTGGCAAATGGCCTTACTAATCTCAAATCAGAGCTGATACTATCCGCAACGCCTGGATATTGGATTTTTACGGCATAGGTTTTAGCACCTTTTGTCGCTTTGTGAACTTGTCCCATTGAAGCTGCATTCACTGCACTTTTGGTAAAAGTATCAAAAATTGAATCAGGGCTTTTTCCCAAGGTTTTTTGAAAGGTTTTAACCACCAATGGATAAGATAATGGCGGTGCACTATATTGAGACATCGTGAATTTTTCTTGATAGGCTGGCGGTAATAAATTTCTGTCCATGCTCAGCATTTGCGCCACTTTTAATGCACTGCCTTTCAATTCACTTAGGGACTCATAAATATCTTCAGCATTATCCAAATCCAATTGCGAGCGATCCATTTTCGGATTGAAGGCCTTCTTTGAATAATGTTTTATGTAGTTCCCTCCTACTTTCGCCCCAGTAGAAACAAATTTACTGGCACGCTGAATTTTAGAAATAGGTATTCGGGATTGTTCTTTTCTTTCGCTCATTTTTATCGATTTTGAAATATGAATTTGGCAAAATCAAACATTGAATCTAAGGGACTTTTACCCATTAAATCGTAAGCAACATTTACAGCTTTTTCAATAGCTGCATCTGTTTTTTCAAAATCCTTGCTATCATCATTTGCCCAAAATTGAAGGATGAATAATGTCTGAATCCATAAACCCTCTGAATAGCGATCGCCAATAACAGGTCTGTCAATTATTTCTTCAGTTTCCTTTCCTTGCAATAATATTTCATCTACGAACTTGTAGAAATGCTTTTTGAAAGCTTCTAGAAAAGCTGGTTTCATATCTCCCTTCCTCATCTTCTGCAAATCCATCATTGCATAAGAGCGATTTGATTTTAAGACTTCAATTAAAGTGAAGTAGAGTGCTAATAATTTTTCGCGTGAAGAATATTCCACAAAAGTTTCTTCTGCATGTAAATTCTCAATGGTTTCCTTTAAGAAATCCGCCCAAATATGCTTTTGTAATGCCTTGAAAGAATTGAAATGATTATAGAAGTCTACTTCTGTCATTTTCAAATCTTTAGCGAATTTGTAAATAGAAGCTGGTTCCTTCCCATTTTCCAAAACAAAGTCGATATAAGCTTCCTTTATTTTTGAATCGATTGGTTTTGCTGTTTGCTTTTTTGCCATAAGTCAACTTGTAATTATGGTGATGTAACAGCCTGATAATAGGAAAGGTTTAAGGAAATGAAAAGAAAATGAGAACAGCTTTAATAATGGCCTATTTTATCCAAAAATAGAAAGAGCACGAGCTGGGAAGCTCGCGCTAGCTTTCATTGTTGGTTCGCACGAGCTATGAAGCTCGCGCTCAATGTCGTTAAGTTAAGACATATTTCCTTCACCGCTGGTTCGAGCTTCCCAGCTCGTACCGAGCTCGTACCTTTTCTAAATGTAATAGAGAGGATTTCAGTAATTATCTTCAGATCAACCTTTTCCAGATGTTAAGACTACTTATAAATATAAGTTTTCAAAGCTAAATCTGAACCTACTGCTCCTCTGTACATTCCTTCTGAATTAAAGCTAAATTCAAAATTACCAGCTGAATCTAAGGCAATTAAACCACCCTCTCCTTTCATATCCACTAGCTTTTTCATCACTACTTGTTCACAAGCATCTTTTAGTGAAAGACCTTTATATTCCATCAAACAGGATACGTCATATGCGACTATAGCTCTGAGAAAAAATTCTCCGTATCCAGTGCAAGAAATAGCACAAGTATTATTATTGGCATAAGTACCGCTTCCTATCACCGAGCTATCGCCTATTCTACCGTATTTTTTATTGGTTAAACCACCAGTAGAAGTTGCAGCGGCCAAATTCCCCTCAATATCTAAAGCCACCGCCCCAACGGTTCCAAACTTTTTATCTGAATCATGATCAAGCAAAACTTTGCCTTCACCTTTAGCTGCTAGCCACTGTTCCTCTCGGAAACGAGTTTGAAAATATTCATCTGCTGCCTTTTCTAATTTCCGATTGTCGGCATATTCTTCAGCACCTTTTCCAATTAAATAGACAAAATCATCATCAAAGAGGATGGACTTGGCTAATTGGATGGGATTCTTAATATTTCTAACACCGGCTATTGCACCAGCTCTTAGATCTTTTCCATCCATAATGGACGCCTCCATTTCATTTTTTCCACTATTAGAATATACCGAACCTTTTCCAGCATTGAAAAGTGGACTATCTTCCATTACACTCACCGCAACTGCAACTGCTTCAATAGAAGTTCCTTTTTTCTTTAAAATATCTTCCCCTGCCTCTAAAGCTTCCCGAAGGGCATCATGGTAAGCGTCTTCCTTATCTGCAGTCATATTTTTCTTAAGAATGGTGCCAGCACCACCATGAATGGCTAATACAAATTTCTTCATTTTATAATGTAAGCTAAGTAAAAATTAGTTTTGAGAATAGAGTGTATAGGATTCAACACTCGTTGATCTGAATGAAAAAATTCTCTCACTAACAGTCGAAGATGGGCTGGAGATTCTGTAATTCAAATTTTTTAACTTCCAATTGGGGAATTGGTTTTTGAACAGAATCAGAAATTTTATTATGTTTTAATCTTTCCACATTCAATAATAATATTTTCCTAGATGAATGCCAAATCATTCTTTGAAGAGTATTGCTATTTTATCTCTTCAAGTTCTCTTCCTTTGGTTTCAGGCATAATAAAAATTGCCCATAATAATTGAACGACCATCATTAGGGCAAAGAACCAAAAAATTACTGATGACCCGAAAGTACTCGCAAAATAGGGGAACACATTAGCTATTATAGCAGCAAAAAGCCAATGGGTAAAACTGCCTATTGACTGCCCGTGTGCTCTTAATTTATTCGGGAAAATTTCTGCTATGAAAGCCCAAATAATGGAACCACTTCCTACAGCATGGGCTGCAATAAATAAAAACACAAAAAATGGCAGCAAATTAGAAGGGATTATATCTCCACTGAAACTGATAGCCATCAAACTTAATGAAATTAAATATCCAGCCGAGCCTAGATAAAGCAAAAATTTTCGCCCCATTCGATCAATCAAATACAGACCGATCATGGTCGCAATTACATTTATAAATCCAATTCCCATGGTCGAAAGCAAACCATTTTCAGTGCTGATTCCTGCAGACTCAAAAATCCTTGGAGCGAAATAAATAATAGCATTAATACCTGACAATTGATTAAAGAATGCGATCAAAATTGCCATGAAAGTGAATTTAAAATATTGCTTTTTGAACAGTGCAAAAAAGCCTTCCTTACGTTCCATTTTTGCTTTTTCCCTTTCAATATTTTGAATGATGCGGTCTACATTTTCAGGATCAGTCTTAGTTAGCACAATTCGAGCTTCTTCATAATCATTATGATTAGAAATCAGCCATCTCGGACTTCTAGGTAATCGAATGCTCAAGAAAGAATATAATAAAGCAGGTATAATTTCAACTCCTAACATCCATCTCCAGCTGTTATCTAAATCCGCTAAGGCAATTAAATAATTAGAGAAATAGGCAATCAAAATTCCTAAAACCACATTGAATTGAAACAAAGCCACTAACATTCCTCTTTTTCCAGCCGGTGCTATTTCGCTTATATACATTGGCGCTATTACTGATGAAGCACCAACTCCTAATCCTCCTAAAAAGCGAAAGAACATAAATGTATTGACATCAGGAGCCAAAGCTGAGCCTAAGGCGGAAACGGTATAAAGGACACCAATGAGCAAAAGCATGGGTTTCCTTCCGTATCTATTGGCTGGATAACCCGCAGCCAATGCACCAATTACAGTTCCATATAAAGCAATGGCAATGGAAAATCCGTGCATCCAATCCGAAAGTTGCCAAATTTCTTGAATGGCTTGCTCTGCGCCAGAAATTACTGCGGTATCAAAACCAAACAAAAAGCCACCTAATGCAGCCGTTAGCGAAATAAAAAATACGTATGAGTTTTTAAACATCCTTTCTCTATTCAATTAGCAATTGCTAAAAATAGGAAAGTAATTTGAGAATGAAAAAACCAAGTTGGCAGGTTGCCTCGTTGGCACGTTGGCAGGTTGAGTAAGTTTGAAGTTAAAATTCAGGAGTTTGAAGTGAGAAGTAGGAAGTTGGAAGTAATATCACACCAACTCGACAACTTGCATACTTGATAACCTGTAAACATGACAACTTAGTAAGCCCTTACTTCTTTTCCTTCCATGAAATTTACAAAAGCCTTATTTACTACTCTATTTCCGCCTTGAGTTGGGAAATCGCCAGTGAAATACCAATCGCCTAGGTGATCAGGGCTTGCTTTGTGTAAATTTTCTACTGTTTGGTAAATTACTTCAACCTCTGCTTCTATGGTGTCAACTTTAACTAATTCTGCAATTTTATTTGAAATTTGTTCGTAAGTAAAAGGTGCAAAAACATCCTTAACATGATTCTCAGTATTATCACTGTTAAGGCACTTTTGATAGGCTTCTTCTAAAATATTTTCTTGTTTGGTTTCTTTAAGCAATTCTAAAACTGCTCTAAAGGCAATAAAATCCTTCATTTTACTCATATCAATTCCGTAGCAATCTGGAAAGCGGATTTGAGGCGCAGAGGAAACTATGATGATTTTCTTAGGTTCCAATCTATCTAACATCCTCAAAATGCTTTTTTCTAAGGTAGTACCACGAACGATAGAATCATCAATTACCACAACAGTATCTACTTTTTTCTTGATAACCTCATAAGTAGTGTCATAGACATGCGCAACTAATTCATCTCTATGCTGATCATCCGTAATAAAAGTTCTTAGTTTTGCATCTTTAATAACTAATTTCTCAACTCTTGGGCGAAATGATAATAGTTTCTCAAGTGCCTGATCATCTTCGCGCGCACTTCTCAATTCTTTCAATTGTCTTTTAGCTAAATGCTCTTCCATGCCTTCCATCATACCTAAAAAGGAGGTCTCAGCGGTATTCGGGATGTAAGAGAAAACCGTATTTTGTAAATCATAATCTATTGCCTCCAGTATTTTAGGTACTAAAAGGTTTCCCAACTTTTTACGCTCTGCATAAATCTCAGGATCTGAACCTCTAGAGAAATAAATTCTTTCAAAACTGCAAGATTTGCGTTCTAATGGCTCAATAAATTGCTCCATTTTATACTCTCCTTTAGTGTTGATGACTAAAGCGTGTGCAGGCTTTATTTCCTGAATATCTGCATAATTTACATTGAAAGCAGTTTTAATAGCTGCTTTTTCTGATGCCACCACTATCACTTCATCATCAACATAATAGTGAGCAGGTCTTATGCCCGATGGATCTCGAGCTACAAAAGCATGACCCGCCCCAGTAATTCCTGCCATAGCATAGCCCCCATCAAAATCACGACAAGCACGCTGCAACACATCTAGTAAATCTAGTTTTTCTTCAATTATCTGGGTGATTTCAGCATTCGTATATTCATCCTTATGGGCTTCAAAAATCCTTTGATTTTCTTCATCCAAGAAATGACCTATTTTTTCCATCACCGTCACAGTATCCACCTTCTCCTTCGGATGCTGCCCTAGCTCCGTTAAAATATCAAAAAGTTCCTCAACATTGGTCATATTGAAATTTCCAGCCACCATCAAGCTTCTGTTTTTCCAGTTGTTTTGACGCAACATAGGATGGCAATTTTCAATTGCATTTTGACCGTGCGTGCCATATCTCAAATGTCCTAACCAAACCTCTCCCGTGAAAGCACAATTTTCCTTTAACCATTTTTCTTGCTTAAACCATTTGCCGCCTTCCTTCTTAGCTTTTTTATATTTCTTAGATATTTTTTTGAAAATATGAGTGATAGGTTGACTATCCACCGAACGATAACGGCTTATATAACGATGACCTGGATCAACATTAAGCTTTACATTACCTACTCCTGCTCCATCTTGGCCTCGATTATGTTGCTTTTCCATCAATAAATAAAGTTTATTCATGGCATAAAGAGGACCGTATTTATCGATAAAATATTGAAGTGGTTTTCTTAAGCGGATTAGGGCTATTCCGCATTCGTGTTTTATGCTATCGCTCATGATTTTTTACTTAAAGTGCAAAGTTAAGTTTATTATAATTGATGTTCAATGTTTTTCGTTCAATTAGATCATAACTAAAAATAATCCAAGTAATATATTCGACAGAAGTGTGGTTTTATTGGGATGAATTTACTTAATTGGTAAGTATTAAGTTCGAAAATAATCCTATTTTTGAACTTACCTTTTTGATGCTATCTATTTCAAACCAAGACATAAACTAAGCTTAGAAGTGATAAAGACTGTTTTAATACAAATTATTATATTTTTTTTAACTGTATCTCTCGGGTTTACACAAGAAGTTTCATTCGATTCTTTAAATCAGCACTATAAATCTGCATTTAAAGAAAACAAGATCTACAAAACTGACCATAATGCCTTGGTCGAACAAGTCGAAAATTTTAAATTAACACCAATCACCGAATTTAACCAATTTCAAAAATCTCTTACCCTAATCGCATTACTCGAGGAAAACGAAGAAAAAAAATTAGCAGTTCAACTTATCTCCAAAATCATTCCTCAAGCAAAAACGGTTAATGAATATCACGCTTTTCTATATTATAAACTTGCACAATTTTATTGTCGTCTTGATCAACCCATTCAATCTTTGGAATCCTATTTAAAGACTTCAACTCTCATGAAAGAATTGAATAGCCCTTCCTATTTGGCTCAAACTTACTACAGAATCGGTATAATTAACTTGAATGGTTGGAACAATGCAATAAGCATAGAGTATGCAGAGAAAGGATTGAATACCTTAAATCAAATTCAGGTCTATAGCAAAATGGACTCAAGTTCACTCTTAGGTTTATATGAACTAAAAGGAATTGCTTACAGAAGATTGCATGAGTTTGAAAAAGCTCTTTATAATATTGAAAAGTCGGTGGAATTATCTACAGCTCTGAAAGACTCTGTTCGCTTGGCTTTAAACAATGGCAATAAAGCCACGATATATTACGAAAAAGGGGATTATGAGCAAGCAATCCCATTACTAGAACAAGATTTTAAAACAAGCATTAATGCGGGAGTCTATAATAGTGGAATGAATGCACTTATCTACTTGAGTTGGATTTACATGGAATTGGATCATGAAAATTCACTTCTCAGCACATTTAAAAAAATGCAAGAAATTGAAGCTAATTTTAATATCACTAGTGCAAAAACAAAGTCAGAATATTATAAGGTAGGTGCAAAAGTTGCCGAAATAAATGGCGATTTGGCAAAATCAAACCAATATTTAAAAAATTATATCAAAGAAGACAAAATCAGAGACTCCATCAATTTAAGTAATGATGTTGCTAGTCTTCACGAACGTCATTTGATGGAACAAGAAATAAGTAAGTTGGAATTGCTTCAAAACACAAATCAACTTCAAGCATCTCATTTAAAGTTAAGAACAGCACTTTTAATTATAATTGCAATTACATTACTTGTTGTATTATGGTATGTATTTACACTAAGAAATAAAAACAAGAAAATTGACAAACTGAACGAGATGTTGGAAGCGAAGGTATCTGAAAGGACAGCTCGATTGATGGAAATCAATAAAGAATTGGATACTTATTTATACAGAGCCTCACATGACATTAGAAGACCTATAAGAACTCTACTGGGCTTAAATAATATTGCTCAAATCAATACCGATACTGAGCAGATGAAAGAGCTTTTTAGCAAAGTTCATAGCACCGCCATGAGTATGGATAAGATGTTATTTAAATTACAAATGGCATATGAACTGAATAACACACATACAATTGAAACGGTTGACATTCAAGAATTAACTTCAGAGTGTATTGATGATATGTCTCTTGAAATCAAAGAGCAAAATGCCAATATCACGGTTAACATTAATGAAAAAGTGAAGGTTGTTAAGGGGAATAAAGCACTACTGAAAATTGCATTGGATAATATTTTAGAAAATGCTTTACTCTACCAAAGAGAAGCAAAAAATGAAATAGAAATTTTTACTGATGAAGGAAATTACTATTTCTACATCCATGTAAAGGACAATGGTTTTGGGATTTCTGAAAAATATTTAGATGATTTATTCAAACCCTATTTCAAAATCAGCAATAAAACCCAAGGTTCTGGATTAGGGCTGTTTCTAGCTCATAAGGCTATTTCATTTTTGGCGGGAGAAATAGTGGTTACTTCTAAAGTTAATGAGGGTTCTCAGTTCACTTTAAAAATCCCGGTTAATCCCAAATAGGAAACTTCTCTAAATGCACCTCTTCGTGGAAGAATATTTTGGCTGAGGCTTCAAAGGAAGCGGTAAAATCCGAAACTAAAAATCTGTCTTTTCTAATTTTACTTTCCGATACGAGTTCGTGCTCTTTTAAGAATTGCTCTAATCTTTGGGCAACTATTGCAGCTGAATCTAAAATATCTACTTTTCCACCGTAGAATTTGCTGATCTCCTTTTTAATAAGTGGATAATGAGTACACCCCAAAATTAAAGCTTCAATCCCGTGTAATTCATCATTGTGAAGATAGGCTTCAATTATGTCATGACTGATTCTGTTTTCAAAAAAACCTTCCTCAATCATCGGTACTAAAAGAGGGGTTGCTAAACTTTTCAGTTCAATGCTAGAATTGAGTTGTTTTAGTTTTGATTCATATACATTAGAATTTACTGTCTGTTTAGTTCCTATTAACCCAACTTTTTGATTACTGTAGTTTTGTGACACATGTTCTACAACCGGATCAATTACATTGAAAACTTTCGCTTTGGAACCAACATATTCTCTTACCAACTCAAATGCTGCGGAAGATGCAGAATTACAAGCAATCAGGATTAATTTACAGCCTTGTTGCAGCAACACATCGGTTACTTTAATACTGTAAGCTTGAATAGCAGCTGCTGATTTATCTCCATAAGGCAAATGGGCAATATCACCAAAATAGACCATGCTTTCATTAGGCATTAGTTCCTTTACCTTGTGCGCCACTGTAAGTCCGCCTATACCAGAATCAAAAATACCTATAGGTGCTGAATTAACTTTATCCATTGTGCAAAGATGGGAAGTTGTTGGGATATTTTAGAAAATGAAGAGAAAATTCTATATTTCAATATTTAGCTGTCTCCCCTGTTCTTGTGCTTCTTTATCTTTTTTTGTACCAATTGCAATCCCAATTCCAAATCCTATTGGCAAACCAACCCCAATAAATCCATAATTATTTAAAGCAGCCCCAAAAGCTACACCAAAAGGTATTCCGAAAACAGTCATCCCTAAAGCCATCCACATATTTCTGTAATGATCTTTAGCTACTAAATTCAATTCTTTTTCAGCAGTTTTTAATATCTTTTTGTAAGATTTCTGTAGTTGTAGAGCCAATGCTGATTCAGATTGAGATTGATTGGCTTTATCAATTTCATCATTAATGGAGTGTAAAACTGATTCTGAAATTTCTTTTTCGCTCAAAGCCTCAATTAATTTTTGGAATTTCAAAACTCGCATATTCAAGCGGCTTTTTTGAATTCCTTGGTACTTTGGATTGAAATGATTGAGTGGCATTTGTTATGTTTTACATACTAAATTATATAAATCATGCCCAATTAAAAAATAAAACAGGAGGTAAAAGCAATAGCATAGCCAAAATGGAAAAGATAATTATGATGGGAAGTGCCCATTTCAACCATTTTTCATAAGGGATTTTGGCAATAGATAACACTCCCATCGTTACGCCTGAAGTGGGAATTATCAAGTTTGAAATACCATCCCCAAACTGAAAAGCCAGTACTGCAGTTTGCCTACCAATACCCAAAATATCACTTAATGGCGCCATAATTGGCATTGTAAGGGCAGCTTGTCCGCTTCCTGAAGGCAGAAAGAAATTCAAGGCACTTTGCACAAAAAACATCACCTGAATGGACATATAACCGGGAATCCCTTCCGATAGTGACGCTAAACTGTGTAAAATAGTATCAATAATGTTTCCGTCTGTTGCTAAGATTAAAATACCTTTTGAAAGGGCAACTACTAATGCAGCAGGCATTAAGTCTCTAGCCCCTTCCATTACTGCATCGATGGTTTTTTGCATACCAAGTTTGCCAATAAATGCAGCAAGAATCCCCAAACCTACAAATAGTGCGGCAATCTCATTGATGTACCAACCCCAACTATTTACACCATAAATCAACATTAAAAGAGAAAGTCCAAATGTTATGAGAATAAGCTTTTGTCTTGCATTAAAATCTGTATTTCCTTCTGGTGAAGTAAGTTTAATATCGGTTAAATAAGGCTTTCTCTTGCCTTTATCGAGCTGAGTGCAGTAACGAAGTATGAAAATATTAACCGCAATTGTGAAAACTACCCAAACCACTAATCTGTATTCCATTCCGCTGAAAGGTGCTAATTCTGCAATTCCTTGTGCCACCCCAATGGTAAAAGGATTGGCAAAAGCACCAGCGAAACCTGCTCCTGCTCCAAGAAATGGAATGGCTACTCCAACCAAAACATCATAATTTAATGCCCTTGCTAGGGGAATGGTTATCAAAACGAAAACCAATACCTCCTCACTCATTCCGAAGGTGGCACCAGATAGGGAAAATAAAGAAATTATAATCGGCAATATCCATTTTTTGCTTTTTGGGTATTTCAGGCTGTATTGCACTACATATTGAAGCGCTGCATCAATAGCTCCAGTTTTATTAATAATGGCAAAAGCTCCGCCTACCAACAAAATAAACGCAATGATTTGTGCTGATGACTGAAACCCTTCAATGGGAGCCTTCAATAAATCAAAAATACCTTGTTGATTTTGTTCAGTGTAGGCAAAAGTATCTGGGTCAATGACTTCTCTCCCATCAACTATTACACGATCATAATTACCAGCAGGAATTATCCAAGTGAGTAAAGTAAAAACTATTAAAATGAAAAAGATTATAACGAGCGTATCCGGGAGTTTCTTAATCATTGCGGAAGTTTGAATTTTTCGTTGGGAAGGTAAATATTTAACTCAATATTTTTAGCACCCAATAAACCATTATGACTTATTGATTTGTTTTCTGTGTTTCGGAAACCCACTACTTGCCATTCTCCGATAACTGTAGCAGAATCATTCTGCACAAATAAGGCTGTAGATTCATCAATTCCAAAGCCAATATGGTTAGGCATTTCTAAAACTGCGGTTAAAAGTCGATTATACCGGCTTCTATAAATAAAATGTTGATCGATAATGATATTTTCTGGCAACAAGCCCAAGCCTTCATCAAAAATTATATTGTCTTCTTCAATTGTCCGGAAAGTGGGATGATATTCAGGATGCTTTTTTTCATCACCTGTAATCATTTTTTTGCTCATTACTGCGGCTCCGGCACTTGTCCCAGCAATGATAGCTCCATTTTCATAAGCTTTTCGAATAGCCTTTCTTTCTTCATCACTAAGGGCATCCATTAATTTTCTTTGATCACCACCAGCCATATAAATTAAAGATGCATTTTCAATAGAATCCAAGAGCTGATTTCCTCCCTTTGTGTAATCCCTTAAATCCGCAATTCCTTTTTCTGCGAATTGTTTGTTGGCATAATAATAAGCAGAATCATCCACTGAAGCCATCGGCAAAACATAACCATAGCCTTCCTTTAAACCAGATAATTCTATAAGCTTATCAATCATTTCGGAAGGTCGGGAACCTCCCCCTATAATGAAAAGTCCGCCTTTAGGTGAATTTTCAGCGGTCACTCCTTTTTCTTGTTTGGGCTGACAAGAAAAAAATGTAGATATCATAATGACAACTATTATTTCTCTCATTTTATTAATTCAAAGCGATAACTATAATTACTGATTAAAAATTAACGGAAATAAATACACAATATTGAAATAAACAAATGTATTCGAAATTGGAAATAAAAAAAGCCGGAGACCTTAGTCTCCGACTGTTAACCTAAACACAACTTTAAAAACTTAAAGCAATCCCACGTGGAGATCCTTCTGCTACTAAGACTGTTTCAATACCTGATCCATCCAAATTGGCTGATTTAATTCTACTAGAAGAACGATCGGTCCAATAAACTTTATTCTCTTCTGTATTAATGCCAATTCCGTAAGTTCTGCTTCCATTTGCCCCAATAGGTTCAATTGTGGCAATAGTTACGATATCGGAATTATCATTCAAATTAACACTTTTAAGCCTATTATCTTCTGGATCATCATATACTCCTTGATCTCCAAAATATAATCTTTCATTAACAGGGTCGATTGCCAAAGCATATCCCCAGTTCCCCGCAAGAAAAACATCTAAGCCTGAACCATTCGTATTAGCTACATAAATATTTTCTCCCACAGGAGGAGCTTGAACATCAGAAACATAAACTTTTCCATTATGTACGGCTATACCTTCAGGTAATTCCAATCCTTCAATGATTGTTTCTGCGTTGCCTGACCCATCAAGATTTCCTCTATGAACTGTGCCATCAACACGATTTGTCCAATAAACCCTTCCATCTACTGCATCAATTGCAATACTTCCGATTCCAGTCAAGCCATCATATACCACTTCAGGATTTCCGCCATCTAAATCCATACGATTAAGCGATAAGTTATCATCATCGGCATAATAAAGTTTTCCGCCTTCTTTGTCAATGGCTAATCCGTTACCAAATCCATTTACATCAGCATTCACATTTTGTTCGCCAACCCCAATGATTTGTAACATATCAGTATCCATATAAAAAAGAGTGAAGTCAATATTCACAGGTTGCAAAACTGCCAGCTCCTGAGATGTTTCTCTAATTTCACCACTTTCGGTAGTCAAGACTACTAATTTCACTTCATATTCACCGAATTCCTCATAAGTATGAGTAGGTGATTCCTCCGAAGAATTAGTTCCATCGCCAAATGACCAAGTATAAGTTGCTGAGCCTGCATTTTCAGGAACAATAGATTCATTAGTAAATTGAACTGTTCTTGCTTCCTCATCCAAAACCTCTATTGAGAATTTGGAAACTGTGCTTGCAGGGGGCACAGGAAATTCATCATCTATGGATGCACAAGCCCCCAGCAAAACAGTAAAACAAATTATTAAAATATATCGCATAGAAATTAAATTTTAATTAGTGGGCACTACCACTAAGCCCCTATTAGTTCTTCCTTCATCTGCAGAAACTAAAGTTTCAACTTCTGAACCATCTCTGTTTGCTCTTTTCACACTACCGTCTCTAGTTGACCAGTATAGTTTTGAAGTAACATAATCAATACCAATTCCATAAGTATAGTCATCAGTTCCCACCACTTCACTTATTCCAGAACCATCAAAAGCAGAGGTAAGCAAATTGTTAGTATCTGCATCATCAAAAATTAAGACATCATTTTCAGTGTCTACAATTACAGCATAACCAAATCCAGCCTGACCATAGTCTAATAATCTCTCAACACCAGATCCATCAGCCGAAGCTTTCCATAATGCTTCAGCATCAAAATCCACGCAAGTGAAGAATAATTCTCCATTATGGAAGGTCAAACCTTCAGGTAGAAATGCTTCCGGCATAAATTCAGCACCATCAATAGCGTTTGCTAAAGCAGTTGAGTCATATAAAACTGTTTTTTCTCCAGTTGATAAGTCAAATGATAGAATTTCATCAGCCCCTCTATCCGCTACAAATAATTGTGTTGCGTCATCATTTACTGCTAATCCTCTAGGTCCAGCAATACCTTCTGCTACTACTTCTTGCTCACTTCCATCAGGATTAACTCTTACCACTTGCCCATTATCATCATCACTATAATAGATTTTCCCATTGCTTTCATCATAAAATACTTGAATAGTATAGCCAGTTGTCTCAAAAGCAGTTTCAACAGTAGTTTCCAAGCCTAAGCCAGAAATTTTTTGCATAGTATAAACGTCACCTGTATTGTCAGCAAAATAAATTTCAACAGGATCAGCCTGTGGTTCAGGTTCTGAAACCGTCACTGTTTCATCCACGGTTACATTACCACCTTCTCCAGTTGCCACTAAAGTGACCGTAAATTCACCTGCAGATTCATAAGCGTGAGTAGCATTTTCTCCGGTTGCTGTGCTTCCATCACCAAAAGACCAGCTAAAAGAATCGGCATTTTCAGAAGTACTAGAGAAAGTAATTTCATCTCCTATTTCAGGCGCATCAGGACTAAAAGTAAAGCTTGCGGTTGGTTCTGGGGTTGGTACTTCCTCTTCGCCATCATCGCAGGCAGTAAACATCAATAAACTTAGTCCTAGTAACAAAGACCATAATTTCGAATAGTTAAGTAAATTTTTCATAATTATTTGATTTAAGGATTTTTAAAAATTGATTTTAGTAATCGTCATTCTGAATCATATCAGGATGTTTATTAGTATCTATTTCTGATTGAGGAATAGGGAATAAAAGCTTATTGGGATTATTAATTTCCAAAACAGCCTGGGCTTGATTAGTTCTTACCAAATCATGCCATCTGTGTCCTTCAAAAGCTAGTTCTTTCCTTCTTTCCAATGCAATTGCATCTCTTAAAGACACTTGATTGGTAGCTTCCAAGTTTGTAAGTTCATCGAGGTCCGCTCTATCACGCACTTCATTTAACAAATCAAAAGCTTCGGAATTAGCATCATAAGCTTGTTCATTTATGGCTTCGGCAGCAATGAGATACATTTCTGATAATCGACTTACAATCAAATTATCTACATCATTTTGAAGGCCAGTGTATTTGTTGCAGAAAAAATCGCCTCCAGAATTCCCTACGGTGACAGAAGCTCTTAAATCCTGATTATCATAAAGATTATAAATATCTTCTGTAGCGGCTGCTTCATATCTACCGGAAGCTAAAAGCCATCTTGCAATTGTATTAACATCATCATCATTTAAGAAATCTATCTGGAAAATGATTTCATTACTACTGTTAGATTCATCAAAAATAGAGGCGTAATCTTCCTCTAATTCGTAGCCAAAATCATTAATTACACTTTTCGCATAGGTTTCAGCACCAGCCCAATTTCCTTGGTAAAGATGTAGGCGTGCTAATAAAGCTTTAACTGTGGGCTCATCAATTCTTACACTATTTCCTCTGCCTCCACCATCTAATAAGCCTTCTGCAATTTCAAAATCACTCTGAATGAAAGCATAAGTATCAGCTTCAGATGCTCTTCCAATAAAGATTTCTTCCTCAGAAGCTCCGGAAACTCCTGTTTCTCTTAGGGGAACTCCCCCAAACATTCTAACTAAATTAAAATAGCATAGTGCTCTTATCGTTCTCATTTCTGCTTCTGCCCTATTTGCTTCACCTTCTGAAACCCCTTCAACAGAACCTATATTATCTAGAATATTATTGGCTCTATTGATTACATCATAATGAGCATTCCAAACGGCCTCCACATAAATGTTGGTGCTAAATGGATCATTATTATTAATGGTTATATAATCAATTTTAGAACCTACAGCTTCCAAATTATCGGCAGCCAGATCGGAAATTACAAGGTAATCCAATACGATTGCTCCGCTTTGCATTCCATCATAAACCCCATTTATTGCGGCATCCAAACCTCTTTTATCGGAAATAGCATTTTCAGCCAAAATCCTGTCGTAAGGAGGTTCCACATCTAAAATCTCGCATGAAAAGAGAGAAATGAGGAAAGAATAAATTATTATGTTCTTTAAGTTTTTCATCTTCATATCATTTTAAAATGAAATATTTATACCTGCAGTGTACATTCTAGGCACAGGGAATGTGAAAAAGTCTGTCCCTTTTCGAAGGGAACTAGAACCTGAGTAATTCACATCAGGATCCATACCCGAATAAGAAGTTAGTGTCAGCAAATTTTGACCACTAGCATAGACTCTGACCTTAGTCAGCTTATATTTTGAAATTAAGTCGATTGGTAAATTATAGCCCAAAGTGATATTTCTTAATCGCAAGAATGAACCATCTTCTATATAATGCGATGTGATTTCATTATTGAATCGTCCATTAATTTTCGGAACATTAGTTACATCACCTGGCTCATTCCATCTCCTCAAAATTCGAGTCGTTTGATTGTCATTGTTCCCTAGAGTCATGTTCTCAGTGTACTGGCGAGTGCCATTAAAAATTTCATTTCCATAGCTGAATTGACTCACAATGGATAAATCAAAATTCTTATAATTAAGATTGGTGCTCACACCACCAGTAAAATCTGGATTAGGATCACCCACTATTTGTCTGTCGGCATCCGTAATATTCCCATCATTATTTACATCATCCATCACTAATTCACCTGTTGAAGGATCAACTCCCAATGATTTAAACATGTAAAAAATACCTATTGGCTGACCCTCTATAACAGCATTATTTCCTCTTCCTTCATTGGTAATGGGTTGTCCATTATAGAGCGATAGAATTTTATTTCTATTCATGGAGAGGTTACCGCTTACAGACCATTGAAAATCATCAGTTGAATACAGATTTGCATTCAAGGCGAATTCCAATCCTCGATTCTCCATTTCCCCTATATTTTCATCATATCCGCCATAACCTGAAGTCCCTGGTAATGGTCGGAATTGTAAAAGATCAGTAGTGATATTATAATAGGCATCCGTTGTGAAGTTTATTTTTCCCTTAAGGAATGACATATCCAAGCCTGCATTGTAATTCGTAGTTACTTCCCATTTCAAATTAGGATTAGGAATTTGAGAAGGAATGATGCCAGGATTACCATTATAGTTATTTCCAGAACCATATAATGCTAAGAATCTACCTCTTCCGATTTGATCATTCCCTAATTTACCATACCCCACTCTTAATTTAAGGTCACTGAAAATATTTTGAGACTGCATAAATTCTTCTTCAATCAAACGCCAACCTAGCGAAACACCTGGCAGTAATTGATAGCGATTATCTGGGGCAATATTTGAACTACCATCAGCTCGTAAATTGAAAGTAAGGATGTATTTATCCTCAAAAGAATACATAAATCGTCCGAAATAGGAGTTTATAGCATATTCACTGCCACTAGCATCAGCAGTTTCGATATTTCCAGCTGATGAAAGGTATCGTAAATCATTGGAAGGGAAATTATTAGCTCGCATGAAATCAAATCGATCATTAATTAATTCAAAACTTGATCCGACTAAAGCTGTAATATCATGTTGGTCATTAATATATTTATTATACTCGAGCGTTGAATTCTGTATAAGCTTTGTAACTCTTGAATTGGCATTTATTCCTATACCGCTATTTTGAGCACCCCTTCTGGTAGTGGTCGGCTCATACCTTCTTTCCATTAAATGAGAATAATCTACCCCAACTTGATTTCTAAATTTTAAATTATCGGTAATTCTAAAATCCCATCCAAGATTAAATAAAGTCCTAAATGATTCGGCTATATTGTCTGTCTCCGTTCCATTTGCAACTGGATTATCCCAGAAACCTTGCTCAACATAATTATTATTTTCATCATAAATAGGGTGAACAGGTGGTTTGGAAATAGCGTTTGGCAAAACGCCATTAATGGTTTGATCTCCAGGCACCCTGTTATTCTCTGAAAAACTAATATTTAATTTAGTATCGATATTGAGTCTATCGTTAACTTTATGGTCTAAATTCAATCTTCCGCTATATCTTCTATAGTCAGTTCCTATTAGAATTCCTTCTTGATCGAATAAGGAGGTTGAGGCATAAAACTTAGTTTTATCATCGCCACCCGATGCGCTAATTTGATGATTTTGAATTGGGGCTGTCCGTAAAACAGCATCTTGCCAATCAGTATTGATAGAATTGTCATTTAGCTGCTCTTCGGAATATGGCGGAGCTGCTCCTTCATCTGCGGCAACATCATTTACATATTGTTTAAATTGTCCCGCATCCAATAAATCAAGTCTTTTGTAAATCTCTTGGGTGCCATAATAAGATTCAACATTGAATTTTGTCTTTCCGCTTTCTCCACCTTTAGTAGTGATCAAAACTACTCCATTTGCACCTCTAGCTCCGTAAATAGCGGAAGCGGAAGCATCTTTTAACACAGAGATAGACTCGATGTCATTGGGATTTAAATCAGATATTGCGCTGATTCCCTGACCTTCATATCCAATTTGACCAAAATTTCCTGATGAAATCGGGACTCCATCCACTACATATAGAGGTTGGGTACCTCCCGAGATACTATTTTGACCCCTAACTTGGATAGAAAGTGCTGCGCCTGGAGTACCAGAATTCTGATTGATTTGAACACCTGCAACTTTTCCTTGTAAGGCAGAGCTCAAATCAGGGTTCACTGTGTTGGAAAGCTCTTTTGATTCAGTTTGGGTTACTGAGCCAGTTAAAAGCTTTCTATCAACCGAACCATACCCCACTACCACTACTTCCGATAATTGGGAAACATCAGAACCCAAAACGATATCAATGGTACTTCTTCCATTCACAGCTTTTTCTTGGGTTTTCATTCCTATAAAGGAGTAGATTAAAGTAGCATTTTCATCTACCTCCAACTGATAATTCCCTTCAATATCAGTTGTGGTTCCTGTACTACTGCCCTTCACCATTACATTAACTCCTGGCAATGGCAATTCATCCTCATCAGATGTAACTATACCTTTCACAAGTATGGACTGGGCGTTTAGATTGAATACAAACGTACACGTAGTAAGAAATACTACGAGTGCTTTAGTAAAAGTTCTCATAAGAAAAACGTTAAATAATAATATTAGAAAATAATCTAGACGATTAGATTTAGATATGCCTTAGTATTCTAAGGACTGCAGTAAAAGGAGTTGAACTAACAATCAAAAATAGGCTGCAAATTCATTAGTGTTAATGATTTGCTCGCTTGCACCGGGATGGGCTTGCTTGACCTGTATGTAGTTGAGATTTTCATTTTATTATTTCAATATTAATTAATTGATATGTAAAACACAATTAAATCACTTGGTTTTTAACATATTAATAGAATATTTTTTATCGATACTCACATCTTTTACAACTATAGTATATCGAGAAGGATATAAATAACCTACATAAAATTCGTTCAAACTGTTATTTTGCAATATGGACTCAAATATAAGTTTACCATCCGATGAGTAAATTTGAATATTGAATTTCTTATTTGAATCATTTTTTAATTTCAAATTATCTCGAACTGGATTCTGCAATAAACTTACTCCTAACTTTTGCAACTTTAAATTGGACAAGACATCCTCTTCCTCCTCCATCTCATATTCTTCTTGTTCCCTTGGACTAACTTCCCCAATTTCATACTCAGACCCCTTCGTAATCCTATAGTGTAAGCTATCAAAAGCATATTGCATCCTTCTGTTGCTTCCTGAAACAGTTTGGTCAGTTTGTTCATATAGAGTGCCTGAATTTTCAACTAATACTGAAGACAACCCTCCATCCATTTTAATCACTGCTTGATTGGATTCGTTTAATGTATAAGAGAAATATGTATTTTCGGTTAGATAGACTCCATATCTTAAATTCTCATTTAAAACTCGATCCACAACGGCTGAAGAAATATTTTCATAATAATCTTTATCATCTAATCCGTAGGCCTCTGTAATAATATTGAAATCTTCCAACAGATTTAAGCCATTGCTAAATTCTAAGTCACCATAGTAAGCATTGAATGGGTCTTGATAGATGTTATCTGCATAGCTTTCCCCCAGTTGATTTGCTATTGACCCCAAAAACACATTAGTGATTTCATTTCTTTTCATGTGTGATTGCAATAATTCTCCTGTAGGTCCAGCATTGAAATATTCTGATAGGCTTTGAGGTTCTAAAAAGACCAATAAACTACTCTCCCTTATATTATTTCGCAATTCAATTTGGTTTTCCTGATCATCAGAAGCGGAAAGCTCTAGTGTAATCACTTCAGAATTACCATTTTCCTCAAAAAATTGAATGTAATCTGATATTTTATTATTGCTCGGTTCTGTTATAACAATAATTTTTCCATTTAATCTTTCTTTCGAAACTGCTTCATCTAATACTGCGATAGTTCTACTGAGAATGGTTTCAGAAGTAGCAAATACTTGGTAATAAGGAAAATTCACTTCCGGTTGACTCTCATTGGCTAATTCTCTTTCCGCTGCTTCATTAGTATTAAGATCGTATGATTGTCCGTGAGTTATTTGAATAGCTTGTACATCACTATTGATAATTTCACCATTTTGAATTTGAAATTCTTTTGGAAGGTAAATTGAAGCAGCTCCAGTTCCATAAACCGTTCCAATTCCATCTTCATTGATACACATGGCGGTTCTATCGTCAATTCCAATTCCATTTATTAATTGATTTTCGTTTTCATACCAATTCGCCAAAAAGCCAATTAATCTGGATGTCCGCCCTCTTTCTATAAAATGGGTGTCGAAAATGTATTCGGGATAAAATGAAAGGAAATCATTTTCTAACGTCATGTATTGGCTATTGATATCACTTAATGCATCATAAGGGTAAGCTGAACCATTGGAAGCAGTGAACATAACGCCAGAAAGAATAGCCATTCCAGCACTTGTTCCGCCAATTACTCCTCCCCTATTGTAGATTTCTTCTATTGCAGTTTGAACAGCAGTGTTTTTATAATATTCATAATATCTACCTTGATCTCCACCTTTAAAAAATAATCCATCATATTGGTTAAGGCTATCCAGCATAATAGCCTGATCTGCTAAATCTCTAGAGTCAATTCTTATGTTAACTGCTTCTACTGCTCCCAATTCCATAAAATAGTCAGGTAACCAATTATCCGCATCCGAATAACTGATAATGCCTATTTTTTTATTCTCTGCACGATCCACCATCCATTGATAAGGTACATCACTCCATCCACCATCAGTTTCGCCACCCCCACCAACAAGCATTAAATTGCCTTGAGCATGTGTAACAAAAGAGAAGAGGCATAAAAATAGTGTATAAAGAATTCTATAAAGAGAAAGAAATTTCATGGGAAATAAATTAATTGTTAGAAAATTAGAATGGGTTGCGCGCCCAATTCCTAACAATCAAAAATAGGTTGTAAGCCCATTAAATTTAGGCTTTTACAAGGTGCTTCAAAAGTGGAGAAGCTAAGTTGATATGATTGATTTTTAATAATCATTTCGTCAAATAAATAAAAAACCCTTGACATTTGCAAATATCAAGGGTTGGTTTTAATGAGATCCCTTTTAAAAAGGCTTTTACATTTTCTAATATTGTCTATGTGTTATCATATTGCCGACTTTTTCTTCCTTTCTTTTTCTATTTTGTAATTAGATTTTCTATTTCCAGACAGCAAATTTAAATCCGTCAAGCAACACCCCTAAAATCCCCTCAAGGGGATAGTTCTCACAGATTTACATTAGCAGGAAATAATAAATTTTTCTCTATTTCACACTATTTCAGAGATATTAACACTCTATAACAGTTCAGTTTCAACCTACAGTTTTAAATTAATTTCAATTTTAGATAGAAAAGCTTTCTCCGCATCCGCAGGTTCTGGTGGCATTAGGATTAATGAATTGAAATCCTTTTCCATTTAAACCATCCGAAAAATCAAGAGTAGTTCCCAATAGATAAAGCATACTTTTTTTATCTACTAAAAGCTTTACGCCTTTGTCCTCAAAAACTTCATCTCCATCTTTAATTTCTGCATCAAAGCTTAAATCATACATTAAGCCAGAACAACCTCCTCCTTTCACGGAAACTCGAACATTACTTTCAGGCTTATGTCCTTCTTCATTTCTCAATTTCCCTAATCTATCTTTTGCTTTTTCTGTAACAACAATCATGACTATTAATTTATATTTATGATACTGGATTTAGCACAACACTAAAAACAGTAATGGTATTACGATCTCTTCCGTAGTAAAGTTTGTCTAAACTATCCAAAATATTGCTTGCCCTAAAATAGGAAGTATGCAATTGCTTATCATCTTTTGTCATCCACTGAATGGTATAAGAACTTTCTCTGTCACGGTAGTTTTTGACATAATCCTTCATTTTTTTCAGCGCTTCCAATTTATCGTAGCCCGATTCTGAATGAAATAAAAAAGATTGATTGTGCCTCGGATTGATGGTAATCAAATCGAGCTTAATCTTCCCGTCTTGAGAACCAAATTCAAAAACCAACTCACTATCATTCAAGCCTAGATAATTTATGATTTCTTTCTGCAACCTAGCACTTTCTATATGTATATCTGTTGATGTTTCCATCCTAAATTATTTCCTTTTTTGAAATTTAAATAATGATTTTGAGTATCCCAACTTTTTTATCCATGGAAAAGTTTCTGCATTTTTGCATTCTCAAATGCAAAGTTAGTCATTTAGTCTCACAAAAATAAAAAGCATGTTGAAAGTTGAACATATCGGCATAGCCGTAAAAAATATGGAAAGTGCGAATTCACTTTTCAGTAAATTATTCAATAAGCAGCCTTATAAACTGGAAAAAGTGGAAAGTGAAGGAGTTGCCACCTCTTTTTTCCAAATGGGGGATACCAAAATAGAATTATTGGAAGCTGAATCAGAGGACAGTGCCATCGCTAAATTCATTGAGAAAAAAGGGGAAGGCATCCATCATATTGCCTATGAGGTTGAAAATATTGAATCAGAAATGAAAAGATTGGAAGCAGAAGGTTTTCAGTTAATCAATAAAGCCCCTAAAAAAGGGGCTGATAATAAGTTAATTTGCTTTTTACACCCTAAAAGCACCAATGGCGTTCTTATTGAATTATGCCAAGAAATCAAAAACTGATTATTGGTGCTGAATGGAATTATAATATTTAACCTTCTTTTTACCTTGTCGGGTTTGAAAAGAACTTTTCTGACATGCCGAAAAAAGGAAAGCGCCTAACAGCAAGAAAATGAATGTTTTAAATAATTTAGTATGCATGGTACAAAAGTATAAAATTCAATTAAGAAACTCAAAAATATTAAAATGAGCGATCAAAATAGAACAGAAATAAATAAACTCGGTGAATTTGGGTTAATCGATAAAATCGCAGAAAAGTTCAGCAAAAAGAATAATTCTACTCATTATGCCATTGGAGATGATGCAGCAGTGATTGATGTAGGCGATCACTTTCAATTGGTTTCCACAGATATGCTCATAGAAGGCGTACATTTTGACCTCTCTTATTTCCCATTGCATCATTTAGGTTTCAAGTCAGTAGCAGTTAATGTATCGGATATTGCTGCCATGAATGGAATAGCAGAGCAAATCACGGTAAGCTTAGCCTTGAGCAATAGGTTTTCATTGGAAGCCATAGATGCATTTTACGAAGGCGTTAAAGCCGCTTGTGATGCCTATAAAGTAGATTTGGTTGGTGGTGATACCACTGCCTCTCCTTCTGGATTGATGATTTCAGTTACGGCAATTGGAAAAGTAGATAAAGATAAAATTGCTTACCGCTCTGGCGCAAAAGTAAATGATATTGTTTGCGTAACCGGAGATTTAGGTGGTGCTTATATGGGATTGCAAGTTTTGGAAAGAGAAAAACAAGTGTTTTTAGAAAATCCTGATATGCAACCACAGTTAGATAAATATCAATATATAGTGGGAAGACAATTAAAGCCTGAAGCCAGAATGGACTTGGTTCACGAGCTTTTGGATTTGAAAATAGTTCCGACTTCCATGATTGATATTTCAGATGGATTAGCTTCTGAACTACATCATATTGCAAAGCATTCGGGTGTAGGCATCAATGTTCATGAAGATAAATTGCCATTTGCCACCAATACACAAGAAACTGCCATTGAATTCAAATTAGATCCGAATACTGCCATTTTGAATGGAGGCGAGGATTACGAATTGCTTTTCACCATCTCTCAAGATGATTTTGAAAAGGTAAAGAACCATCCTGACATTCATTTTATTGGTTATATCAATGAAAAATCAAGCGGGTTGAATCTGGTAACTACTAATGGAAATGCTGTGACATTAAAAGCACAGGGTTGGGATCATTTTGGTTGAAATTGAACCACAATAGAGGCAAAAGAAAACAAAAGGACAGCCGTGGGCTGTTTTTTTTTACAATAGAGTTTCTTTCACATAGGGGAGGTTTAAAGCACACGTTTTGCTTCGCAAGGCGCGCTAGTGAGGTGCTTCTTAGCTCGTATTTTATTGCAATTATAGAGAGAGCACGAGCTAGAAGCTCGCGCTAGCATTTAGGGCAACTACCAACTTTTCCAAAGTTCTAAACTTTGGAAAAGTTTCCTAGCCTCTTCTAAATTGAGATAAAGCCTGATAAACCTTATGAATCGGTAACCCCATTACCGTAAAATATGAACCTTCCAGTTTTTCTATATGAGTTAAACCAATGCCTTCCTGAATGCCATAAGCACCTGCTTTATCGAATGGCTTGTGATTACGGATATAATCCCAGATCACATTTTCTTCAATGGGATTGAAATACACTAAAGTCTCATCGGAATACTTTTCAAACTTACCATTGAACAACACACAAAAACCGGAAACCACTTGATGTGCTCTTCCGCTTAGTTTGCTCAACATGCTGAAAGCTTCATTCTCATCCTGTGGTTTTTCCAATAATTCATTATCGATTAAGACCGTAGTGTCAGCTGTCAAAATGATTTTATTGGTGTATTTTTCATCTTCTGCAAAAGCTTTGGCTTTCTTTTCTGCTAAAAAAGCAGCTACTTCATTATGAGGCATATCTTTTGGATAAGATTCTTCTGTATCCTTAGCTTCGGTAGTAAATTCGAAGCCTGCTTTGGTCAGTATTTCTTTTCTTCTGGGCGATTTAGACCCTAAAATAAGCGGGTAGTTCAAATTCATCTTCTTTTATTGAGCCAAATAAAAATCCACATATGGTTTTAGGATAGAAATAAGTTGATTTCTGTGGCATAGTGTAGCCTGTTTTACAGACTTCATTCACCTGCTCCATGCTTATTTCTTTGGTAATGAGTGCGCATTGCACTTCATTTTTGAACAGCTTACGAATACATGCTGTGAAATTTCTTTCAAACTGAATGGATTCAGAACTTCGCTGCTCTTTTCCTTTTATCCCTAAAATCTTTTCAATGAAAAAGTAATGCAATACGGTTAAATCCAAATGTTTTACTTCATCAGGGAAATTCCATTTCAATTCAGAAATTTTCTCAGGCTTTAAACGGATTTTATAAGTATTTTCTTTAAATAAAAGACCAAAAGCCCACTTTTTCCCTAATATGATTTCATGCACATCCTCGGGATTTTCTAAGGTTTTTATAATAAAATTCTCTTCCAGTTGGCTTAGAATCTTCTCTTCCGAGAAATCAGGAATATCTTTTATTAATCGATGCGTAGGCAAAATTCTTAAATCATCTGAATCTGAATTGGTCAGGTACATCATATGAAAATTATAACCTTCCTGCCCCGTATGATTCGGATTTTGCTCCATCATCTTCTTTCGGTAGAGCAAAGAGCCTTCATAGCGATGGTGTCCATCCGCTAAAATGATTTGCTGAGGCGCAATTTTTTCAATGAATTTCTTAATGATTTTAGCATCATGGATCACGCTTACTACTTCCCGAACACCCTGATAATCTTCCAATTCCCCCAAAGGCATTTGCATGCTTTCATCCATATAAGGCTCCAATTCAAAATCAGGATCGGAGTAAAGTCCGTGGGTAGCACTTACATTCAATTGGGTTTTATCCAATAAATCAATTCGATCATTTACAGACTTGGGGATGGTGTTTTCATGCCGCAGTATGACATTTTCATCCCAATCATAAGCTTTAATAAATGTTATAAATCCTTTTCGAATATGCTCCTGAGTGGAACCCGGCAGTGTAAAATATTGATAATACACATAAATCCCTGGCAGAGGATCTTGTTTTAATATTCCCTCCTTTTTCCATTTAGCCAAACGATCTGCAGCCATATCGGCAGAATTTTCTCCGCCTTTGGGTACTGACAAATGAATGCTATTCAATGGGTTTTTATACAAAGCCTCTCTTTGCTTGGGTGAAACCACATCAAATAAAGGACTGGTTAAATTTTCGATTTCCTTTTGGAGCTCGGTATTATAACGCCAAGCTTTAATAGGCTTAATTTCCGCCATATTCTAAACTCTATTCTTTTTCCACAAAGAGACTTTCTTACCATTTTCTTCCTGAGCAGTTTGCTTCTTTTGTCTTTCAGACCACAATTTTACCGCTAAAGCAGCTGCAATTTCTGATTCTACATCTGATACTTTTTCATCCAAATCGCTTGGCTTGAAGTATTTCTCAATGAATTTAGTATCGAAATCACCACTTTTGAAGGCTTCATGTTGTAAAACATACTTACAGAAACTTAGAGTAGTCTGAATCCCTACAATCTCATATTCATCAATTGCACGAATCATTCTGCTAATGGCTTCTTCACGATTATCGGCATAGGTAATCAGCTTTGCAATCATAGGATCGTAATGAATTGGAATATCCATTCCCTGTTCAAAACCATCATCTACTCTCACACCTGTTCCTTGCGGTCTTTTGTAAACTTTTAGATTCCCTATATCTGGCAAGAAATTATTTTGCGGATCTTCTGCATAAACCCTCACTTCAACAGCATGTCCTTTTATGGTTAAATCTTCCTGCTTGATAGATAAAGCTTTTCCTTCTGCAATTCTGATTTGTTCTTTTACTAAATCAACGCCTGTGATTTGTTCAGTCACTGGATGTTCTACTTGCAGACGAGTGTTCATTTCAAGGAAATAAAAATTCAACTTATTATCCACAATGAATTCAACCGTTCCAGCTCCATAATAATTACAGGATTTCGCTACATCAATGGCAGCTTGTCCCATTTTCTCTCTGATTTCAGGTGTCAATACGCTTGAAGGAGCTTCTTCAATTACCTTCTGGTGCCTTCTTTGAATAGAGCATTCTCTTTCAAATAAATGCACCACATTGCCTTTTTGGTCTCCCAAAATCTGGATTTCAATATGGCGAGGAGAAGTCACGAATTTCTCTAAAAAAACAGCCCCGTTTCCGAAAGCATTTTTAGCTTCACTAACGGCTCTGTCCATTTGGGATTCGAAATCGGCAGGGTCTTCCACTATCCTCATTCCTTTACCACCGCCACCGGCACTTGCTTTTATTAAAATTGGGTAGCCTATTTCATCAGCTTTTTCCTTTGCCAATTTTATATCCGTAATGGCTTTGTCCAAACCTGGCACCAAAGGCACATCTCTTTTCAAAACTGCTGCTTTAGCTGAAAGTTTATCTCCCATAATTTCTATAGCTTCAGCTGAAGGTCCAATAAAAATCAAGCCTTCCTTTTCAACTTGTCTGGCGAAATCCGCATTTTCTGAAAGAAAACCATAGCCAGGGTGGATGGCATCTACTTTTAATTTCTTACAGGTTTCTATTATTTTATCTATTCTTAAATAACTTTCAGAAGAAGCTGGCGGCCCTACGCAAACGGCTTCATCCGCATAGCGCACATGAAGTGCATTTCTATCTGCTTCACTATATATTGCTACAGTTTTTATACCCAATTCACGCGCAGAACGCATTACTCTAAGGGCAATTTCGCCCCTGTTGGCAACTAAGATTTTTTTAATATCCGGCATATCAATTAGTCTTACAATATCAAATAAAAATTGAAGTACAATGCTACATAATAATTGTCTTTTTTACTAAAAATTACGGCTTTAAAGCGGGGGGGCTATTTTTTCAGTAAAACCTTTTTTGTTACCTTTGGTTTTTGATTTGAATAATTATAGATACAATAAAATAGATAAACGTGGATTTATTTGAGAAATTGAAAGTGGATCGTGGACCATTAGGTAAGCATTCCAATGTAGAAGAAGGTTATTTCATGTTCCCTAAACTAGAAGGAGAGCTTTCTCCTCACATGAAATTTAGAGGGAAAGAAGTTTTAACCTGGAGTTTAAATAACTATTTAGGTTTAGGTAACCATCCTGAAATAAGAAAAGCAGATGCTGAATCTGCTGCTAAATGGGGATTAGCTTACCCGATGGGTGCTAGAATGATGTCGGGAAACACTTCTCAACATGAAGAATTAGAAAGACAATTAGCTGAATTCATCAAGAAAGATGAAGTAATGCTTTTAAATTATGGTTACCAAGGCGTTCTATCTATTATAGATGCTGTGGTGGGCAGAAAAGATGCTATTGTATATGATGCAGAATGTCATGCTTGTATAGTAGATGGTGTTCGTTTGCATATGGGTAAGAGATTTGTATATCCTCATAATGATATAGAAAGCCTAGAAAAGCAATTGCAAAGAGCTACAAAGCTAACAGAAGAAACTGGTGGTGGTATTTTAGTTATTACTGAAGGAGTATTCGGTATGACAGGTGCTATGGGTAAATTAAAAGAAACCCTTGCACTAAAAGAAAAATATGAATTCCGTTTATTATGTGATGATGCCCACGGTTTTGGTACTATGGGAGAGACAGGTGCAGGAACAGCTGAGCAGCAGGGTGTAATGCAAGAAGTAGATTTATACTTCAGCACATTCGCTAAGTCAATGGCTTTGATCGGTGCTTTTGTTGGAGGTGATCCTGAAATCATCAAATTCTTAAGATATAATATGCGTTCGCAGATATTTGCGAAATCCTTGCCTATGCCAATGGTAGAAGGTGCGCTTAAGCGTTTAGAATTATTGCGTGATCAGCCTGAACACAAAAAGAATTTATGGAAGATAGTTGATGCTTTGCAAGACGGCTTGAAAGAAAAAGGCTTCAGCATTGGAACAACCCAATCTCCAGTTACACCTGTAATGTTGAACGGTACAGTTGGTGAAGCGGCAGCATTGGCTTATGACTTAAGAGAGAATTTCGGTATATTCTGCTCAGTTGTTATTTATCCTGTAGTGCCAAAAGACACTATTTTGTTAAGATTAATCCCTACAGCATCCCATAGCTTGGAAGATGTTGACCGTACAATTAAAGCATTTGAAGCTATAAAAGATAAGCTTAAAGTGGGTCATTATAGGGAAAATGAGCTCGCAAAAGCATTTAAAGAGTAATTTTTTAGGAAAAATGTTGCCCTAATTGTTGTTTTTATATGTTTTTGCCTATATTGCTTTCAATTAAATAATTTATTTAGTCAACCGTAAACTAAAATAAGAATGAAAAGATTCGAACAAGTAAGAGACCTTATCATGGGTCTAGAAGGTGATTTTGAAAAATTCTACGACAAAGAAAACCAGGCAGCTGGTACTAGAGTTAGAAAAGGAATGCAAGAGTTGAAAAACTTGGCACAAGAAATCAGAATTGAAGTTCAGGATATTAAGAACAAAGCTTAATTAGAATTTGAACGATTTCGAAAGAGGCTGACAGTTTTGTCAGCCTTTTTTTTTGATTTATTTTTAATAATCATTTTAGTCCTACTTTGACATAGTACCAAATCGTAGCCAAGAGCTGTGTCTTCACAGCTCCATATAGATTTGTGAAGACCTGACTGCAATGGCTTGTCTGCCCAAGCAGGCAGGTACAAATAATCAGGGGCGGAAGAATCAACTTGAAAAAGTAGGACTAGAAAACGATTTCAAAAAGCATTTAAAATGACAACAATTCAATCCAAACTACCTAAAGTTGGTACTACAATATTCACCGTCATGTCCCAAATGGCTGCTGAATATAATGCCATCAATCTTTCACAAGGATTTCCTGATTTTCCTGTATCAGAAAAATTAATAGACTTGGTTTATCAAAATATGCAAATTGGGCATAATCAATATGCTCCGATGCCGGGACTTCCTCAACTCAGAGAGACTATTGCCAAGAAAATCAAAAAGACAGGTGGAGTTAGCCTCAATATAGATACGGAAATTACAGTTTCTGCTGGAGCTACAGAGGCCATCTTTTCCAGTATTTTAGCTACTGTAAATCAGGGTGATGAAGTAATTGTATTAGAACCTGCTTATGACTGCTATATTCCTGCTATTGAATTGGCAGGTGGCAAAGTTGTTCCAGTAGGTTTAAGCTTACCCAACTTTTCTCCCGATTGGCAAAAAATAAAAGATAATATCACGGACAAAACCAGAATGATCATTATCAATTTTCCACATAACCCTTCTGGAGCGATTTTAACTGAAAGTGATATAACTACTCTAAAAGAAATTTTAGAAGAAAATCCTCAGCTTATTATTTTGAGTGATGAGGTTTATGAACACATCATTTTTGATGGAAATATACATCTTAGTGTCTTAAAAGATGAATTTTTAGCAAGTAGAAGCATTGCTGTTTCTTCTTTTGGAAAAACTTTTCATGCTACAGGCTGGAAAATAGGTTATATGGTGGCACCTGAATCCATAATGAAAGAAATCAGGAAAGTACATCAATACAATTGCTTTTCGGTTCATACCCCTACTCAGTATGCTATGGCTGAATATTTACAAAATGAGCAAAACTATTTGGGCGTGAGTTCGATGTATGAAAAGAAGCGAGAATTTTTCCAGCAAGCCATGCAAGATTCTAAATTCAAAGTGATTCCATCTTATGGGACTTATTTCCAAGTATTGGATTTTAGTGAAGTTTCGGATATGGGCGATATGGAATTTGCGCAATATCTCATCAAAGAAAAGGGAGTGGCTTCCATTCCTGTTTCGGCTTTCTATTCCGATAAACAGGATAACAAATTATTGAGATTTTGTTTTGCCAAAGGAGAGGAAACATTACAAAAAGCATCAGATATATTATGCAAGATTTAAAAGTAACGCTTATTCAAACGCCTCTGCATTGGCAGGACAAACAGGCGAATATTTCCATGTTGGAAGAAAAGATATGGGAGATTGAGGAAGATACTGATTTGATTGTATTGCCTGAAATGTTTAATACTGGCTTCAGTATGGAAGCTGAAAAAATGGCGGAGCCCATGAATTTGCATACTTTCAAATGGATGAGGCAGATGTCAAGCCAAAAGAAAGCGGTAGTGACGGGTTCCTATATTGTAAATGAAAATGGAAGTTATTACAATCGCTTAATTTGGATGCAGCCTGATGGCAACTATTTCACTTACGATAAAAGGCATTTGTTCAGAATGGCAAATGAGGACGAACACTATTCTCCAGGTCAAAAAGAGTTGCTAGTTGAATTAAAAGGATGGAAAATAAAGCCGTTGGTTTGCTATGATTTAAGATTTCCAGTTTGGTGCAGGAATAAATCCAATGATCAACATGAATTGGAATACGATTTAATCCTGTTTGTAGCGAATTGGCCTGCTGTTCGAGTTAATGCTTGGGATATTTTATTACAAGCCAGAGCTATTGAAAATGTAAGCTATTGCTTGGGCGTAAATAGAATTGGAGATGATGGAAAAGGAATAGCGCATAATGGGCATTCAGGTATTTATGGACCAAAAGGCAATGCACTTTATTTTGCTGATGATAGAGAAGAGATTAAGACAGTAACTTTATCTGGAGAAGAATTATTGAGATTTAGGGAGAAATTTCCCGCTCAGTTGGATGCTGATGGGTTTATAATTAAAAATTAGGGATTGGGAATTAATATACCACCACTTTCTTACTTACCCTTTCTCCATTCTCAAAAACAGCACTTACTATATAAATACCTCCTTCCAATGCTGAAACATCAATGGCATCATTGGAAAAAGCTTGATAGGATTGTCCTGTCAATACTTTTTTCCCTGATAAGGTAGAAATAGAAACACTAATATCTTGATTCGTTTTAATATAAAGTTGCCTGCTTTGATTCGGGTTAGGATACACTTGAAAGACTAATTCTTCACCACTTTGAACTGGTAATTCTTCACTATTTCTAAATATTCTTATCCCCCCGGAAACTGCTCCTAATATCAAAGATGGATAATCATCATTAAAAAGCGGGGCGAAAACCAGATTGTTTCTTTTACCAAAATATGCATCATTGAAATTTTGGTCTAATGAATTGTAAATATTTAAGGAATCAAATTCCCCATCATTATTTTGTACATCAGGAAAAACCCTAATGTTCCCGCTCAAATCGGAGGTCACTAAATCTTGTTTATTGTCATTATCTATATCTGCCACATGAACCCTTAAGGCCGAACGAAAAAAATCATCCCCTATTCCTAAATACGCATTATCTTCAAGTCGAAACTGCGGGTTTCTCCCCTGCCCTGTATTTTCATACAAAATCAATCCACCTGAAGATTTCCCCACCAACAAATCAGGATGATTATCCCCAATTACATCTGCTAAATGAATCGAAAAACCGAAGCCAATAAAAACATCCTCTACTGAAATTATAGAGTTTAAATCTAATCCTGACACTTCTTGAAAAATGATTCTCGCTTGATTACTATTATCTAGTGTGCCTTGTAAAACCAAATCCTTTCTACCATCTAAATCCACATCTGCCCATTGAATAAATAGATTCGCTAATCCTTCTTCCGATAAATTAAGATAATCATCCGTAATTAATTCAAAATCAGGGTTTTGACTATCACCTATATTTTCATACAAGGCAATTGCACTAAATAAAGTCTCGTCTTCCCCTAAATCAGTATATGACAAAAACATATCTAAATCTCCATCATTGTCATAATCATAAAAAGCTGGACTTGCCTGAGCACCCCAATCAATCATATCTTCTTGAAGAAATTCTTTGGTAAGCAATTCATAATCATTCCCTGATTTTTGATAGAGCCAATTGGAAGATGAGAAATCAATGGGACTACCTAGGTTAGACTCAATATTCGGGCTGATAATTAATTCCTCCTTACCATCATCCAAGACATCTAAAATCATAGTATTGGGATACAGATTGAATCGGGCTGCATCCGTTTGGTTTGGGAAAGCAGAAGTAAAACTGTTGAAATCGGGAGCTTGATTTGCAGTCGCTACATTATTGAAATAGTAAAGTTCATCACACTCTTCATGACTTGATACTAACTCTAACTTGCCATCTTCTTTAAAATCAAAAATCGCTAAGCTCTTACCTCCTGCATGACGAGCATTACTCATCATTCTTCCAAAAACATCTTGACAATCTTCCCCATCAAAAGCAAAAACGCCACAATCGCAATCCTCAACGCTTCCCCAATAATTATCGACCAATTCGAAAGTTTCTAGATCTGGATCTCCTCCATTATCAACACTCATATTTTCATAAAATAGAATGCGGCTTTGAATGCCTGAAAAGTTAAAATTCAAAATATCTATGTCACCATCATTGTCAATATCACCTATGTAGGGGTAGTCATTAAAATTTACTTGCAGGTTCACTTCATTTCCTGAAAGGCTTTCATAACTAATGAAATCAAGCGCTTTCTCCCACTGTGGATATGCTGTCCCTACATTTCGATAAGCCGTAATGCCTAAATTTCCAGTGGTAAAAAGATCTGCTTTTCCATCTCCATCATAATCTTTCAGAATGAAAAAGTTTTGGATTTCGGACGGGAAGAATTTCTCATATTGCGGTGCATACTCATATTCATTTCCGATTTTTAGAAAACACAAAATCCTGCCAGAACTACGATCAAAACCTGCTAAATCATTAATGCCATCATTATTCAAATCAATCTTGCCATATTGCACTCCATTTAAACCTCCAGCCCATGGAAATGCTTTTTCTTCATTAGGGTGGTTGATGGGCGTATCAAAAAAAGGAATATATCGATATTGGGAAAAGCCAATAAATGAAAGCAATGAAAGAATAAAGAAAAGCAATAATCGCATGCTGCAAATTTAAGGTTCTTTATATTTTTTCTAGTATAAACAATTGGAAGCTTTTACAATTTTATAGATTTGTATAAATCTATCGATCGATGACTCAAATAGAAAAGCTATACGATATATATTTAAAAAGCAGTGGCATTTGTACTGACAGCCGAAAGCTTGAAAAAAACAATCTGTTTTTTGCTTTAAAAGGCCCTAATTTCAACGGAAATAAATTTGCAGAAAAGGCGCTTGATGAAGGTGCTGTGGCTGTTGTGGTAGATGAAAATGAATATCATCAAGAGGACGAAAGAAATATTTTGGTAGAGGATGCATTAAAAACACTGCAGCTTTTGGCAACTCACCATCGAGAGCAACTCAATATACCAATAATCGGAATTACGGGTTCAAATGGAAAAACTACCAGCAAGGAATTGATTCATGCCGTTTTAGCAAAAAAATATAAGGTATTTGCCACTTCAGGAAATCTAAATAACCACATTGGCGTACCCTTAAGTTTGCTTTCCATCAATAAAAATCATGAGATTGCTATTATAGAAATGGGAGCCAATCATGTGGGAGAAATTGCCTCCTATTGCAAAATGGCTCAACCAACTCATGGAATGATTACCAATATTGGCAAAGCTCATATTGGAGAATTCGGAGGTTTTGAAAATATCATTATCGGGAAAAGTGAGCTTTTCGATTTCTTGAAGAAAAACGATGGAATTCCTTTCATCAATACCCAGGATTCTGTATTAAAAAATATGCAGAAACGATTTCCCAATGCCGTTACCTTTCCAAATGAAGGGGACGATTTAGAATTGAGACCAGAAAAAGGCACTGCATTTTTGAAATATTCCACAGAAGGATTCAGTCATATAGAAACAAATTTAGTCGGGCAATTTAATTACCTAAATGTAGCTGCGGCTTTATGTATGGGGAAATTTTTTGATGTTTCTATGGAAAAAGCTATTGAGGCTACCCAAGAATACATGCCAGAAAATATGCGCTCTCAAATGATTAAAACGGATAATTACACCATTCTACTGGACGCCTATAATGCCAATCCAGATTCTATGGAATTAGCCATTAAAAGTTTGAGTGCAATTGAAAACACAGAATCCGTGGTGATTTTGGGAGATATGCTGGAACTGGGAGACACTGCCGAATTAGAACACGAGAAATTAGGAGAATTAGCAGTAGACCTAGGAATCAGCAAAAGATATTATTGTGGAAAGCAGATTCAAGCGGCTTCAAAAAAAGATAATTTCGGAAAATACTTTGAGACTAAAAATGAATTGATAGAACATCTGACTTCCAAACCATTGAAAAAAGGGAGTACGATCTTAATTAAAGGTTCCAGAAAAAATGCGCTAGAGGAAATTGTTCCTTTTTTGGTGAAGTTGGAGGGGAGGTAAACTTATATCTTGGACAGTAAAATTTAAAATCAAGCTATTTTATTCAATGATTTTGAAGTTGAGTAATATTGATTTATTGCCCCTACTTTTAAAACTTCATCCTGCTTTTTAGCTGATAATTCGTACTTCTTATTACCTGATATTAAGGATTCAAATGGAATTCCTAAATAACGATTTAATAAAGTTATCATCTTTAGGGTTAATGGTCTTTTCTCATTTAAAACTTCTGAAACTCTTGTTTTACCACCAAAGAGGGGAGCAATATCTTTTTGTTTCAAATTCATTTGTTGCATGCGGAATTTTATAGCTTCAATAGGATTTGGAGCTCCTAATGAATGATGCTCTTTCTCATAGTTTTCTACTAGTAATGATAGTAATTCTAACTCTTCGCCCTCTGAAGTTCCAATTTCAATAGCCTCACTACTACTATGGATAATCTCGTAAATGCGTTCACACGCTAATTCGTACTCAGCCTTAGATTTAAATATCTTGATTTTAGTCTCCATAACTTACTGTTTCAACATCAATTTTATCGTATTCAGAATGTGATCCAAACCAAACAATAAAAATCAATTTATACTTATACTCAATGTCTACAATCAATCTAAAATCATTTCCTTTTATGTTGAAAACAACTCTTTTAGAATTGATAATACTCGCATTCCTATATTTCTCTTTTAATTCATTTGAATTATTCCAACTTGAATATCTTACTTCATAAATCCAAGATTTCAAAGAATCTTCTGCAGATTTGTATTTAGATTTTTTACAAAAATCATCTAAGGTTTTCTCTTTAATAATCCTCATACACTACAAAATTATTAAAAGTTCCCAAAAAGAGTAACTTTTAATTCTTATTTCAACTCCACCTTATACATTTTACCATTTCTCCCTGCCATCAAAGCTGTTTGGCTATCAATAAAGGTGGCTGTCCAGATATCATCATCACTTAGGGTTTTCCATTTTCCTTGGTCGCCCAGCCAAATTTCAGCTCCTTTTGGTCCGCAAACTAATACGAATTCATTTTCTAAATAATCGGTAACTGCCATTCCATAAAAAGAACCAGGAGTTTGATGGTCAGGCAAAGCTTTCCAGTTTTCGCCATTACTCTCAGAATAAAATACATTTTCCAATTGCTGATCAGAAATGGCTAAATCACCACCTGTGATCCATAATTTATTATTTGATTTTTTAATGGCGGTCAATCCTGCAAATTCGCCTGTCACCATGGGTGTGCTTTTTACTTCCCAACTTCTGCCGTAATCTGCAGTATAAAATACTCTAGCGCTTCCGTTTGCTCCTGTGGCAATCCATGCTTTACCTCCTGCTTCCGTTAAAATATTACTGCCACTAGAGGCAAAGCCACCTTCGCCTTTCTTTGCGAATGGAGCAGTCGGAATTCTAACCCAGCTTCTGCCAAAATCTGTAGTTTTAAGAATAAAAGCTAAAGAATCTGTAGCATCTCCATAAACTAATCCTTGTCCATTTTCCCAAAATTGGACAGCATCAATAAAGCCTTGCTCATTTTCCATTTGAAAAACTTTTTTCCAACCGGATTCTTCATGAAAATAAAAGATTTGGCTCAATTTTCCTTCGCCAGCACTTAATACAATGGCTTCTTTATCGCTAATCGGATGAACATCCCTAAACTGAAGGCTATCAATTTCAGGATAGGTAAAGACTTTCCATTCTTCGCCCGCATTAGTGGATCTTAATAAAGTGGAATATGTTCCACTCGCCCACACTATGGAATCGTTAAATGATTGCAATCCAATTATCAATGCATCTGTTTTTGTATCAAGCTCAGTGGTAATCGGCTTCAATTTTTTATCTCCACACGAAGCGCTTAAAAACATTACCACTATCAATAAGCTTGAGCTCAATATTTTCTTACCAATCAAAATATTCTTCTTCATTTAATTCAATTTCTTTTTCTTCCTTTTCAGGGATTTTTTCTCCTTTGATGATTTTCTTTAAGGTCTTACCTTCTTCTTTAATTCTTTCGGCAACCGATTCCAATGATCGCTTTTTATCCCAGCTCACCTCAAAATCATCTGTAGTCCCAATGATTTTTAAATAAAGATTGGAGTATTCTCCACTCTCTTCAATGGCACCAAATGCTGCATCGCTATCTTCTTTTTTATAGTTCTTTAAAGGTACTAATAATCTGTAATTAATATCCTGATTGAAAGTATGTGTGCCTTGCAATAAAATATTGGATACATTAGATTGAATGGACATTTCAGGCAAATAAATCACTTTATCCCTAATTTCGATGGTATTACTCAATTCCCCAAAATTCAAATGTGTAAGCTCATCTTCTTTCACATAATCCGACAAACTCAACATAGGTTCAAAATTATTCAACTCTCCATTTTCAACTTTAGCGTCAATGGTGGCAGTAAAAGCATCGGATTGAAAGTTTAAGCCTTCATCTAGCAATATAAAAGCCTTCACATTTGCATCAATTTTTCCTTTTAAATGGCGATCTGTCAGGAAATCTTGCTGGAAATTTTCGAAAGTATAAAATATACTGTCCACATTCATCCCTTTAAAATACGCTTGAGTATTAATGCGAATCTCATTTTTCTTCTTGGCATTTACCTCTCCGCTTAAAGTCATTTTCCCGCCATTGCTTTCCATTCCTAATTGTGAAGCTTCTAATATTTGCTTAGATAATTTAATATTACCGGATATCTGTCTCCCCTTGAATCGCTTAAACTCCAATTTTGAAATGTGCGATGTTAAATCTAATTGCAATTTAGGGCTTAAGGCAAATTTGAAAGACTCCTCCTGTTTTTGAATTGTGTTTTCAGCATTGGATAATCCGGAAAGCAACTCATTTAAATTAATGTTTTCACTTACGGTTTCCGCCTCGATCAACATTGATTGGTTATCTTTTAAAAAATAAGGGATGATATTGAGAAAAAATCCGCTCATCTCAATATCGGACTCTCCGATTTTTCCTCGTAAATGATTGATGGCTATATCATTTTTATTAAACATCAATCTTCCGTTGACTTCCTTTATGGGCAGTGGATAGTCTTGGTAAACTCCACTTAAATTGGTTAAAATTATTTCACCAGAATTGTTAATCCGTGAAGCGGTGGAAGCCTGTTTGAAATCATCAAAATAGCCTGCTACACTCAAATTAAAATCAATCAAGCCTTCTAGTTTTGTGAATTTTTCTTTATCAGGAAAAAAGGTAAATAAATCTTGGGTTGAAATCTGTCCTTCAGTAGTCAGGTTGATGAGATAGTTATCAAAATCTTTTATTCCTAAATTGGCACTAAATGGCTTGTCTTTTAGTTTTCCAGTCAAATCCTTTAAAACCAGTTGAGAAGTTTTTAAACTTTGGCGAGCACCATTATTAAAGTTACCATGGAAACTCAGGTTTTCAAACCTTGTGTTATATTCAGGCTGAAAAAGTGAGGCATTTTCCACACTAAAATTAAAAATGATTTTCGGGCTTTCCTTAGCAGTCAATTTACCGATTAAAGTACCCTCGAATTTTGCATTACCTGTACTCTCATATTCTGCTAATTGCTTTCTGTAATTCTCGGGCAATAAAGAAATAAGCGTTGTAAAATCTGATTCTATTCCCTTCACTTGAATATCCATATAGCTATTCAAAATTTCATAATCGCCCGAAATCTGAAATTCATTTCCTGACAAATATAATTGAGAAGGTAATATCTCAACTGTCTCCGCACTTTGGGTATAATTAAGTTGAGTTTTTACTGTCAGGTTTTTATTTTCAAAATAGCTATCCTCTCCAATTTTGATTGCTTTTGAATTCAATTCACCTTCGGCTCTAATATGATAAACATCCCCTACTTTATTTAGGCTTGCTTTCAATTCTTTCGCATATTGCAAATAAGATTGCTTTAAAGCTTCATCCACATAATTGACTTGAACGGCTTGAATTTGAATGTTTTTTAAGTTGAAATTAACTGATTGATCAGATGATTCACCGGAACTTTTAATAATATCATAATTTCTTTCTCCAGTCCGCGTAGTGCGAATAGTGACTTCTCCACTTTTCAAAATGATCTTCTCAAATGAATATTCTCCTTTTAGGAAATCTAAAGTATTGAAAGACAAAGCCAGTTCCTCCAACTTGGCTAACGGAAAACTACTTCTTTCCAGCGATTCTTCTATGAATACATCCTGAAAACGCAGTGAGATATTAGGGAAATCAGTCCACCAATTAATATCAACCGAACCCACCTCCACTGGCGTTTGAATGGATTTGTTGACTTCGGAAAGAATTTTATCAATCAGTTGGTCTTGATTGTAGTACAAGTAAGCAGACCCACCAGCAAAAAGCAGGATAAAAAATAAGAAAAGATAAAGAATAAACTTTCTGATGCGCTTCAAAGTATTACTTTTGATTGTTGAACGAAATTTGTGAATAAGGGGTATAAATCCAAATTTATTTTTTCAAGGTCATAAACAGTTGATTTTCAGTTTTATAAATAAAACCTTAAAAAAAAGTTGAATTATTTTACAAAATCAATTTGTAAATATAAAAAGCAATACTACATTTGCATTCCCAAAAGACAACAAAAGGTTGACAAAAATTAAAAAAGGGGATATAGCTCAGTTGGTTTAGAGCATCCCGACTCACAAAGTCGGGAGGGTCGTAGGTCCGAATCCGAACTATCAACTGATTTTTGATATAAATGGGGATATAGCTCAGTTGGTTTAGAGCATCCCGACTCACAAAGTCGGGAGGGTCGTAGGTTCGAATCCGAACTATCAACTGATTTTTGATATAAATGGGGATATAGCTCAGTTGGTTTAGAGCATCCCGACTCACAAAGTCGGGAGGGTCGTAGGTTCGAATCCGAACTATCAACTGATTTTTGATATAAATGGGGATATAGCTCAGTTGGTTTAGAGCACCTGCCTTACAAGCAGGGGGTCGTAGGTTCGAATCCTACTATCCCCACAAAAGGTTTGCAAATTTTGCAAACCTTTTTTTATTTTACGACATGTGCACCTTTTACATTCTCTTCTCAGAATCTCTCAACCGGTATTATTACGGTCACACCTGTGACGAACTTTCTGAAAGAATAAGAAAACACAAGTCTAACCACAAAGGCTTTACAGGCAAAACTGATGATTGGGAACTCGCCTATAATGAGGAATATCCTACCAAAACGGAAGCTCAGAATCGAGAGCTGCAAGTCAAGAATTGGAAGAACAGGAAAAGAGTTGAGGCTTTGATCGATAATTCATAGCTAGAGGTAAGTTAAACTTAGCATCTATCAGATTTGAAAATTATTTCTTACTAAACCCTTCCCCTCTTATTCAGTTATTGTATTTATAAAATGATTTATGGTAACCATCTCATTAATAAACTACACTCAAAATAAATATTGGGCATTTAAACAAATGCAATTATTACCTCCTCGATTGGCTAAAATCAAGGGTTGTGAATTTGCAAAACTATTAGGTACAGGTAGCGGCTTTGGTTTTAGTTTATGGCCTGATTTCACCTCTTATGCTTTGTTGATGAAATGGGAGAATGAAAGTCTAGCCGAAGATTTCTTTCAGAATGCAAATGAATTCAGAGCGTTAAAAAGTAAATCCAACTCAATAGAAACACACTATTTAGAGTCACTCGGTGCACATGGCAGTTGGTATGGAGAAAATCCTTTTCCTGATAAAGCAACATACTCAGGAGGAAAAATTGCTGTAATCACAAGGGCAAGGATCAATATCAATAAACTTCCAAGATTTTGGCAGTTTGTTCCAATGGCAAGTAGAGCCATTGAAAATGCAGAAGGTTTAATTTACACTAAAGGAATAGGCGAATGGCCTTTAATTGAACAGGCTACTTTCAGTATTTGGGAAAATGAAGAAGCCATGAAAAAATATGCTTATGCTGATATCCATAAAGAAATTATCGGGAAAGTAAAGAAAGAAAATTGGTATAAAGAGGAATTGTTTAGTCGCTTCAATTACATTAAGAGCATTATTCATTAACAGCTTTTACTGTATTCCGTTAGCAAAACGTAACCAACAAATTCAAAGCCATGAAAAATCTTTTACTCTTCCCGTTTTTATTAATTTTATTTCAAGCATGTGCACAAAAAGCCGATAGACCATCACAAGAAAAAATCAACTTAAGCCTTAGTGATCAATTTGGAGACTATTGGTACCAAGGAAAGGCCGAATTGACTTCCTATGATTTGGAACAAGTCCGATATGGTGAAAAAAGAGATGGTGAAGCCGTACTTATTTTTGTGACGGAGGATTTCTCGAAAAGCAAAAAAGTTAAGCTCGACAATCCAAAAGAAGCTGGGGAAGATGCTGAAAAAGTAATGAAACTCAATTTCACTAAAAAATTCAATACGGGGATTTATCCTTATTCAATTATGAGCTCTGTATTTTCACCGGTTTATCCTGAACATGATTTACATGCCCGAAAAATCACCACCTCAGTTCAGGAATGGTGCGGACATGTTTTTATGCAGCTCAACAACAAAGGAAAAAAATATGACTTATTAGCTCGCTCCTATTTTGAAAGTGAAGGGGATGTGGAAATGAAGCTTGATAAAATTTGGTTGGAAGATGAGCTTTGGACTCTCCTTCGACTAGATCCAACCCAAATTCCTGAAGGTGAAATTCAACTCTTTCCTTCCACCCAGTATTTGAGACTAAAGCACAAAGATTTAAAGGTTTATGCTGCTACCATCAGCATCAAAAAAAATGATGATTTAAAAGAACTTATAATTGAAATTCCTGAATTAGAGCGTAAATTATCGATATTTTACAAATCTCAACATCCATTCCAAATAGAAAAATGGGACGAAACTTATCCTGAAAATGGCGAAATTATGGCGACCACAGCTACTCTGAAAAAAAGAATTATGCTGGATTATTGGAATAAAAATAGTGTCAAGGATAGTACTTATAGGGAGAAATTAAAATAGAATATTAGTATTTAATTAAATCCCACTCAATTATTTTGAGTGGGATTTAATTAAATACTACAACCATGAAATCTTATATTCATCAAATTCATCCCCATTTGCTACTGATTTGATGTATTCAACAGTTGGACTTACTACTTTAGTTTTTCTAATCAACTCATCCAATAAACCAAATTGTAGCGTACTGTTAAATGTTTGGGTTCTTTTCATGATAATATGTTTAGGACCCGACTCTACTATTTCCCAACCTCTTTTCTCGGGATCTTTAATCATCATTGAAGCCACTTTCGCCAAACCTTCCATCATTTGTTTGGGATTTGCATCGCTTGTGATAAGTCCATTGGCTAACATGCCTGAGTAAGCGGTGGCTCCTATCCTTCTTCCCAATCTTTTGGTATTGACTTGACCTATTTGAGATTCAATCCAATTGCACATGGAATTATAGGTTTCCATCGGTACAAATTTCATGGCACTTGACAAATCAAGGCCATCTGCCATTCTTTTTAATTCCTTTTGAAATGTTTCTTTGCCTTCATAAAGATCAATAATGTCCTTTACAAAAGCAGCAGACAACGATACCCCTTGTGTTGAATTATTCATAATTTTTCTTTTTTATCTCAAAAATGCTGTAAATATTTAAAATAATCTAAGAATATATAAGTAAATTCTCTACGTATATTTACCTATTTTATGATTTTGTATAATTATTCAGGCTCTAAAAGCTATAGATTTTAAACAAAAAAAGGAAGCTTCTAAAGCTTCCTTTTTAAAATCAGACTTAAATTTACTTACAACTTATTCATTTCCTCTTTCACAAAATTCATCAATTCACTGATGTTCTTTTTGCTGAAATCAAATTTGATTTCAGCGGCTTCGTAAATTTCAGGAATTGATTTTGTATACCCGATCTTCAGCGCTTTCATATAAGAGGCTAATCCCTTTTCTGGATTGTCTTTATAATTTTTCCATACTGCTATTGCCCCCAATTGCGCCATTCCATATTCTATATAATAAAAGGGCACTTCATATAAATGCAATTGCTTCTGCCACAAATTATCCTTGAATTTTTCTAAGCCAGAATAATCAGTTATGGAATCTGAAAAATCATCCAGAATATCATTCCAAGCTTTGGTTCTTTCCTTTACTGTATGCTCAGGGTTTTCATAAATCCAATGCTGGAATTTATCGATAGTAGCTACCCAAGGCAATGTTTCAATGATGCCCTCGAGATGTTCTGTTTTAGCTCTTTTCAACTCTTCCTCATTATCAAAGAAAATATCCCAATGATCAAGCGTAATCAACTCCATACTCATGGAAGCCAATTCTGCTACTTCAGATGGCGGGTTTTTGAAATCGTTTAGCTTCAAATCATTCATTAGGAAAGAATGAACTGCATGACCACCTTCATGAAGCAAAGTAACCATATCACGCAAAGTGGATGTGGCATTCATAAAAATAAATGGTACTCCTGTTTCGGAAAGCGGATAATTATATCCCCCTGGTGATTTACCTTTTCTGGAATCTAAATCCAGATGTTTCATTTCAACCATCTTTACTAAGCAATCGCCTAAAAATGGATCTAATTTATTGAAAACTTTAATGGTTTTATCGGTCAGATCATCAGCACCATTGAAAGGCATTAAAGCTTCTTTTCCAGAAATATCCACTGCCTTATCCCAAGGTCTTAAAGCATCCAATCCAAGCTTCTCTTTTCTGTCCTTTGCTATTTCATCCAAGAGAGGCACCACTTCTGATTTCACAGATTCATGAAAATCAAAGCAATCCTGAGGGGAATAATCGAAGCGCCCCATGGATGTGAACATAAAATCTCTATAATTTTTGAATCCGGCATTTCGAGCTACATTGGTTCTTAGCTTAACCAATTCGGTGAATAAATTATCCAGCTTTTCTTTATCTTCAAACCTTCTGGAAGATATTTTCTGATAGATTTCTTCCCTTAATTCCCTATCGGTGGATTGTAAGATTACGGCCGCTTGCTGTAAGGTCATTTCTTTACCATCATGCTCAATATCCATGGCACCGGAAATAGAACCGTATTTTTGTGAAAGGCTTGCAATCTCGGTTTCCAGAGGAATATTTTCCTCTCTGAAGATTTTAACATCCTTCTCCATTTCACGAATCATGATGTTATAGCCTTCTTTTCCCTTTACAGCACCCAAATAAGGAGAAGCCAAAGCTTTTCTGTTTAATTTATCGCTATATGGAGCAATATGTGGCTGGATATTACGAACAAAATCCTCAAAAGAAGCTGCTAATTTTTCATCTGTGGTATCGCATGTCATTTTGATATAGCGCCAAGCCATATCCTCAGAAACTACTGCTTCCAATTCGCTCAAGTTGGCAAACCAATTTTCAAAATCTTGAGCGGAATTGATTTCTTCCTCCAATAACTTATCAAAATAAGGCTTTAAAGTCTCCCAATCTTTTACTTTAAAATCCTTTGGTAAAAATTGTCTTTCTTTTATTTCGAATTCCATGGTTAATATTTTAAAATAAATTTAACTATCTATATGAAGGTATCAATACTATTAAATTAGGCTTTAAGCCTCTTGTTTTAATACAATCCTCAAAAATAACCTTGGTTATTTCCTTTATGCTCTTTTGTTATCTCTTGTGGTATTAATGTACAATTGTTATTAGGAAAAGCTAACATTTCTTTCCACCACAAAGAGACAAAACCTGCCTGCCGCAGGCAGGGAAAACAATAGGTTTTCGCTAAAGCGAAAAACTCCTAATGGATATCCCTTTAATTTACTAGTACTGATGACAGTATATGCACAAAAAAAAGAGGACGCTATGCCCTCCTTCTATTTTACTTGTTTATCCTATTAATGTTTTATCCTATTTCGATTTTCACACCAGGAGAGGTTGGATGACCTACGCAATTCAATACAAAGCCTTCTTCTTTTTCTGCATCAGATAAGCCTTCATCTTCTTCCATATGGACAGTTCCCGATAATAATTTACCTCTACAGGCAGTGCATAACCCACTTTGGCATGAGAATGGCAAATCGATATCCATATCCAAGGCAGTTTCCAAAATAGATTTATCTGCAGGAACAGGGAATTTGTATTCTTCACCATCAAATAAGATGGTAACTTCATATTCTTGACCTTGTGCTGCACTGCCTGATTTCTTTTCTTCTTTATCAATGGTTCCCTGAACGAAGCTTTCTTTATAAACATTAGCTTTATCAACCCCGAAATTTTCTAGGTATTGCTCCACATTTTTCATCATTCCCTCAGGCCCACACATTAAATATTGTGTTTGATCATTTCCCCAATTAGGAATTCTGTCCAAAATCTTTTGAAGCATCTCTTCATTCAACAATCCAGATTCACCTTGCCAATTAATAGGCGCATCATCTAAAATATGAATAACATGCATTCTTCCTTCGTAATCATCTTCCAACTTATCAAATTCTTTCTTGAAGATTACAGACTCCAAATTTCTATTGGCATAAATCAATGATATAATGCTATCTGGTTCTGCGTGGAGAATAGATTTTGAAATCCCCATCATTGGTGTAATTCCACTACCGCCAGCAAACATTATCAAATGACGCTTTTTATTAGCCTCTACTTCAGTAGTAAAATTACCCATTGGCTCCAAAACTTGAAGCTTATCACCGGGCTTTAGGTTATCATTTAGGTGGTTGGACATCTTACCATTGTCCACTCTTTTTACCGTAACTGCTGGATATTCATCCACCAAAGGAGAGGTGCATAAGGAATAAGCTCTTCTTACACTTTCTCCATTAATATCAGTGATGAGTGTTAAAAATTGTCCGGCAGTATAAGAAATTTCCCATTCAGGCTTTTCAAATTCAATGACAATAGCATCTGCTGTTGCATTGATCACTTGCCGAACTGTCAATTCCTTATATCTACTAGATTTCTTTTCTTCTTTATTTTCTTTCTTTTTGAAAAAATTAAATGCCATGCTTTTTTAAATTTATTTGAGATAACTCAAAGTTTCCATAATAGTTAAGCAAAATTAACAAGCTTTGACAATTTTTGCTCATTAATTACAAAAATGCTTATAAAATCATACTATTTAATAAACTTTCCCTTCTAACTTATAGTTACGATATTGATAAAAAATGAAAATACAACTATGGCGAGACCCAACATAAAACTTATAAAAGCTATCAGAACCGCTGCTAAAAAGATTCAAGAGGGCACTCATTATCAGTGGGGACATATGGGCGGATGCAATTGCGGGCATTTAGCACAAGAATTAACCCCCTACAGCAAGAGAGAAATTCATGAATACGCCATGAGAAAATCTGGTGATTGGACTGACCAAGTGGAAGATTTTTGCAGCACTAGTGCTATGCCTATGGATGAAATTATCTCTAGTATGATGGATTCAGGCTTGGAAAGAAAAGACATGATTGATCTGGAAAGATTGAAAAATCAAGAAGTCAGACGATTTATGGGTGAAAGAGGAGTAAAACTCTATCATAACAGCAAAGAAGATGTAGTAGATTATATGTTTGCTTGGGCAGATTTGCTGGAGGAGAAATTGTTAGCAAGCATTAAGCTTCCTGTTAATATAGAAGAATTTGAAAAGGAAACCGTTCTACAGTAAAGAAAGTAGACAACAGACAAAATAAGTCTTTGACTTATTCGGTTGAAAAAAATAACTAAAAAAGGTCTGAATTCAGCAGACCTTTTTTTTATTGATATAGTAGATATTGGTAACAATTGATGAGCCTTAATTTACCTGCTCATTTTCTATGCATCTTATTTGCGCAACTTGTCCCGTACAGTATGTCGGGAGGCAGGTAAATTATCTTAGTAAAACTCTGTTTTAACAACTATTGCTAGTCTACAACTACAATGATATTTTAATCAGAGATTAAAATGGCTAGATTGCTTTCTTCAAAGGAATGACGTTCTAATCACAACTTGTGGGAAATTGAAATTTTCTATATCTAAATTCCTTCCATCAAGAGTAATTTAACTACACATTTTGTTCCGTGCGTCATTCCCACGCTGGTGGGAATCTTGTCCTATTGAAACAAAGTTTCAATTTTCATAAACCACTTTCCCATTAAAAATAGTCATTGCCACTTTTGTATCAAGGATTTCATCCTCAGGAACAGTCATGATATCATGATCAAAAATGGTGAAATCGGCTAGTTTACCTACTTCAATTGAGCCTTTGATATCTTCCTCAAATGCTCCATAAGCTGCATCCAAAGTATAAGATCTTAAAGCTTGCACTCTGGTCATTTTTTGCTCTGGCTCATATCCACCTTCAGGAGTCCCTTCTAAGGTTTTTCTGCTCACGCTGGCATAGAACGAAGTAAGTGGGTCGATTGGCTCAACCGGCACGTCTGTTCCATTTACAATCGGCACACCCGATTGTAAAAGTGCTTGCCACATATAAGCTCCTTCTTTAATTCGTTTTTCTCCTAATCTGTCGATTGCCCAAGGTCTATCAGATGACATGTGTACTGCCTGCATAGCTGGAATAACGCCCAGTTCAGCAAATCTTGGAATATCATCAGGATGCAAATGCTGTGCATGTTCAATTCTGAATCGGTGGTTGTCTGTTAGCTCCGCATTTTCATTCATCGCTTTTTCGTATCTATCTAGAATTTCCTGATTGGCTCTATCTCCTATTGCATGGGAACAAACTTGAAAACCTGTTTTCAATGCCTGATTTGAAGTAGTGTAAACAAAACTCATGGGCAAAGTCTCATGTCCGAAATGACCGGGTTGATCTGTATATTCTTCCAAAAGCCAAGCACCTCTTGAACCCAAAGCTCCATCACAATTTAATTTGATAGAACGAATGGTCAAAAGATGAGCACTATCCACTTCAGGACCTTTTTTATACCATTCATTTAATAATTCTTCATCCCAACCTGTTAACATAGCGTACATCCTCACATCCAATTTTCCTTCTGCTTTCATATCACGATATAGCTGAATATTTTCTTTGCCTATTCCAGCATCATGAAAACTGGTGATGCCATTTCGATGGCTGGCCTTTACTGCCAGTTCAAAAGCTTTTCTATCTTTTTCAGGAGTACTCTCAGGAATATGCTGTGTAATAAGCGTCATCGCTCTTTCATTGAAAACACCTGTAGGATTTCCTTGTTCATCTCTGAATATCTCGCCACCTTCAACATTTAAATTTGCCATGCTCTCCTTAGATAACGGAAGTACTCCTGCAATTTGCATCGCTTTTTCGTTTGCCATTCCTGCATGACCACTGGCATGTCTTAAATAAACAGGATTATCGGGAGAAACTTCACTAATGGCATGATGCAATGGGAAGCCATTTATTGTATTCTCTGGTAATTTATTCCACTTGCTTTGGTGCCAACCTCTTCCTGTAATCCATTCACCTGGCTCGGCAGCATCAACTGCTTCTTTCACTTTTTGTATTACTTCATCATAGCTTTTGGTCTGCAATAAATCAACATTCAATTCATTATAACCTAAACCCATAAAATGACCATGACCTTCTATAAAGCCAGGAGTCATAGTTTTACCTTCTAAATCAATTTGTTTGGTATTTTCGGAATTATATTGCTCAACTTCTTCTTCGCTGCCCGCAAATAAGATCCTATTATTTTTAACAGCCACTGCCTCTACAGTTGCTTGATTTTCATTTACCGTATAAATAGTTCCTCCTTTAATTATAACATCAGCTGTTTCTTGTTGATTTTGGCAACTCATAAAGCCAAAAATGGTCATAGCTGAAAGTAGAATTCTAATTTTCATGATCTTCTTTTTAAAATTTTTATGAAAGTAAATTTTATATAAATGAAATACAATAAAGATTATTTAAATGGAGAATTAATTGATGATAAAGATTTTAAAAACTAAGGTAAATCTTTACCCTCTAAAATTTCGAAAATAAAACATAGAAAGAAGGCCTATTTATATTCTAAACTTTTGCAACCATAGTAAACATTATAGTGTCTATCTTAGCATTGGCAAATAAAATTTTATAATATACTCGTTATGCATAATAAAAAAACATAACAATATTTTATGATTGTGGTTTATTTACCTATTTTCACAACTATTAATAAACAAATTAAAACTATTATGAAGAAGAAAAATCTATTTTTAAAATCGACCAGCTCGCTACTAGCGATGTTATTCGTAGTAATGTCGGCATTTATGATCACCTCATGTGGTGAAGATGAAGAAGATCCAGTACCGGAACCAGAAAATTCAATCCTAGAGATTGTAACAAGTAGTGATTCTCACACTCAATTAGAAGCTTTTGTTAATGCAGATGCAGATTTAGCAGCCGCATTAGGAGGTAATGATTTAACCTTGTTTGCTCCAAATGATGCAGCTTTTGAAAAATTAAGAGTAACATTAGGTGTTGATGATTTAAGTCAGGTTACACCTGCTGTGATTGGGTCTGTTTTACGATTTCACGCAGTTGCTTCTGTAGAATTAAGAGAGTCATTTGCTGAAGGTACTGAACTTGCTACCTTACAAGGCGAAGATATATCTTTTAATGCAAATGGAAATATTGCAACAGGTGGATCTGATACTGATGTTGAATTTGTAGGAGATGAAATTCTTGCAACTAATGGAGTTGTTCATGTGGTTGAGACTATTTTAATTCCACCTACTATCTTCGCTACTATTGGTGCTAACCTAGGTAAAGTTTCGCAAACGATCTTATTAGGAGCTGATTTCAGTACTTTAGCAGCAGCTATTGCTAAAGCTGATACCTATGCAGCTGAAACTGGCGCTCCATCATTAAGTGGAATTCTAGCAGGTGATAATAATATTACAGTTTTCGCCCCTGTTAATGAAGTATTTGATGTGGCTGAAATCACCTTAGATGATTTTACAGCTGAGCAATGGTATGGTTTAATATCTAACCATGTACTAACAGAAACAGTCCTTTCAGCTGATTTATCAGGCACTTATACATCTGCAGCAGGCTCACCAATTACTGTTTTACCATCTGGTGGATTAGATTCAAACGGATGGCCAGGAGCAGAAGCAACGATTGCACTTGCTGATATTACATCAGACAACGGAGTGGTTCATGCTATTGCAGGAATACTTACGTTCCCAGTAGGAAATCCTAATATTAGTGGAACATACACAGTGACAGGAACAGGTTGTGCTGGAGACGGAGATGGAAATTGTGATGAGGATGGATCTTTTGAGTTACCTGAATCATCTGTAGAAATAGATGCAACAACAACAGTAGGTCTTCATGATGTATCTGATATTGTTTTCGGACATTATCTTGCTTTCTACACAGATGGAGATGTTAATCCGGGTCAGTTAATGACTAATGCTGACGGAACTATTTCAATAACAGATCAAGATGATGTTGTTTATGGTGGTGATGTTATCAATGGAAGTGGTTCTGTAAATGAAGATGGAACTATCGAAGTATCTATTTCAAATGGTTTTGGAGATCAAGGTGACTTCGTCTTAACACCAAATGCAGGTCGTCCTGTTACTTCTGATATGATTTCAAACATCAAAAAAGTTCGAAAGAAATAATTAATCAAATCTATTTTTAAAAAAACCTGTGAAAATTTTCACAGGTTTTTTTTTGACTAAATATAAATAAGGCATAGGTAATTACTTTATATAACAACTCTTTAATTACTTATAGTTTGTGAACTAACAGATACCTAATTTTGACAGCTTCATAAATTGGACTTAATTAATTTAAATTCTTTTTTTAGGAGATTTTCTTTCAAAGAAATATTGAACCTAATTTACATAAAAAATAATAACTATACTTGTCCTTAAATCTTCAATTCTTTTTATCACTCATCTGATTTTGAGAGATATATTAAAGAAAAAACAGGCATAGACCATTCAAATTAGATAATTCTGGCGCAGATTAGGTATGTTGTGTTTTAAAATACCTGCGCACTGGAACTTATAAAAGTCACACCACGATTGCTGCTATAAGAGGTGTAGATTAGAAAGAGCCAAGTTTATATGTACTAAGATTCAGCCATTTCGATAATGTATTTAAAGATAAAATGGTTTAGACCAACCAAGACAGCTTGCTTGAGACTAGTTTATACTTTTAGATAGCACCAAATTTTAATCAATCTTATTATTTTGAAGTAATAGATGCTTTGAGATTGGAATATATAATATAAGATAAGATTAGGATAGAGAAGGAATGGGTTGAAGGAGAATTCTGTTTAAAGGTGAAGTCTAATACACAATTGATAGATGAAGATGTTGTTAATACTTTGACAGAAGTTGACTTTGACTTTATTGTTAATAAATACAAGATTTAGTACTATAAGAAAACAAAAATCTAAAATTAAAAGCCTGCTGAAAAATCATTCAGCAGGCTTTTAATTCTTAAACGCTCAAACCTTAGTTCATCAACTGATCGAAAGTAATGGATACATAGTAAATAGCTCCGATTCTTGGTGCTCCAAAACTTTGGATATAATAGTTATTCAATAAGTTGGAACCTCCCACTTTCAACATCATTTTAGATGGTAATTTATATGATACTTGTGCATCTGCAGTTCCAAAGGCAGGGATTATCCCATCTCCGAAAGAAGATTCCCAGAAGAATTCAGACTGCCATCTGTAAACCACATTGAAACCTAATTTTTCCGTTAACTTTCTATTTCCAAACTTAACATTGAACTTATGCTCTGGAGTATTGAAACCAAATACGAAATCATCACTAGCATCTTGAGTGTTTAGTTTGTTGTAATTATAATTTACACCTACTGTGTACTTTTTTGGTAAACTATAATTCAACTCACCGGCAAAACCATATGCACTTATTTGTTCGTCCGCATTCGTATACACTTGGAATGTATTATCAGCAGTACCGTTTAATAGCGTTAATGGATTTGGTGTTCCATCGGCATTTAAGCCTGCTCTTCGCATTCTTTGTTGCACAATAAAGCTATTATAATTATTGTAATACCCCACAAAATCCATCATGAGTTTATTATCTATCACACTTTTATACCCCACTTCAAAAGACTGCACTTGTTCAGGAGCTACTGGTGTGAAATTCTCCACTGCAACTAATTGTTGTGCTGCGTTTGGGATAAAGTTTGGATCTGCCCTTTGATCAGGACTAGCAGCAAAAACATCCGCTGCAAAACCATTTACAGATTCGATAGTGTAGATATTTGGATTAGTACCAATCTCATATTGCTCTAAATTACCGGGTAAACCACCCAATAATCTACTGGAAATAATATCTAAATTGATGAATTGCCCTTGAGTGGTTGGGTTTCTGAAACCTGTTTGGAATGACCCTCTGATATTATGTGTTTTATTAAAAGTGAGAACTCCCGATAATCTTGGACTGAAAACTGCATCAAAGTTTTCATTTTTATCTCCACGGATCGAGCCGATCAATTTTAATTTATCATCTAAGAGCTTTTTGGAAGCTTGAGCAAACCCTCCAATTTCATTTATAGTAATAGGATTATCAGGGCTATCTGGGAATATTGTTCCATTGGATCTTAAATCATACTGTCTGAAACTTCCTCCAACTAATAGCTCTACAAACTCGATTTTATCACTTAAGTCGTATTGTGCTTCTGCGTGATACATTCTTGATTGGTCATTAAATTCAGGCCCAGTTGGCACTGTCCCGTTTGCAGCTTCATTTAAAATACCTTGGCCTTCTTCTGAATCAAAATCTACATCAAAAAAGGCTTCTGTTGTAGTTCTTGCATAGCTAAATGCATCTTGTTGCATCTGGGAGCTTACATCAGCCACTGAATTAACATTAGGATCAATTCCCTGAGCATCTAAATACGCCAAGTAGTTGTAGGCGTAAGTACCTAGCCAACCCGAAACATCTTGTGTAAATACTCCAATTGGGCTATTTGCAACGCTAAGATCTAAAACACGCTTTGCATAAAACTCTGTGATATATGAATCTCCAGAATTCTCTATAGTAGCGTAGGCTCGAACAAACCAATTAGTCCCTTCAAACTGTAATCTATGTTGTTGAATTCCAAAATTCTTCAAACTATATCTCTGCGCTCCTGTATAAATACTTGTTCCATAACCAGCATTCCACAAATAACTAGCTTCAATATTATCTGTCAGTCTGTAGTACAACCCAACATTAGCTTTAATATTTTCTGCACCATAATCAATTAATTGATGCTCTTCAAATGGTGTAGCTGAAACCAATTGATTAGGTAAAAAACCATTTTGAACAAATTGATTGGCTGGAACCCCTTTTCTGATTAAATCATCTCTCTGAATTTGAGAGTTATTACTTAATTGCCCTGCTAATGTTCCCCAATCAGGTGATAATGACAAAATAGCTAAATTTACAGCTGCTTCATCTCCCATTAAGTTTGGTGCATCCTTTCCTGGATTAAAATCAAAGCCATCGGGTTGCAATCCTGCATTTCTATCCGATTGGTAATCGGTGGCATACCAATCTTCAGCCTTCATATAACTAGCATTAACTTTAAAAGCAAAACGATCATTAAATAAAGACTTTGCATATCGGAGTGAAGCCTCATACATGGGTTGAGGAGTACCTGGAGCTCCTACTTCAGTATCTGCTCCTATATGATTTACCCCTACTTTTGCAAAAGCACTGAGCCCTTGATATTCAAATGGTGACTTACTAGTTACACGCATAATACCATTAAAGGCATTGGGCCCATAAAGTGCAGATTGTGCACCTGGTATAAATTCAACACTTTCTACGTCTAATTCGGACGGGCCGTTTAAGTTACCTATAGGAAAATTCAGTGCTGGAGCTTGAGTATCCATCCCATCTGTTAATTGAACAAATCGAGTATTTCCTGTTGAGTTAAATCCTCTGGCATTTACAATCTGGAAATTGATACTACTTTGGGTCACATCTACTCCCTTTAAATATCCAATTGATTTATAATAATTATCTGCAGGAGTTTGCTGAATATCTAACACACTCATTTTTTCGATAGAAACAGGAGATTTTAGTATTGATTCCTCCACTCGAGATGCAGAAACTACTACTTCCTGTCCCATGATCATTTCTTCATTTAAAGCTACTTTTATACCTGTAGCAGAATTATTTCCATCTATAGTATATTCTTCCGTTTTGTAGCCTACCATACTAAATTGTAAGGTGATTGGAGTAGGAAGATTAACGCTAAAATTAAAATTCCCATCAAAATCTGTGGTAGTTCCTAATACTTTTCCTTTCACTACCACATTCACACCAATTAATGGAACTTTTGAATCACCGTCTATAACAGTTCCTGAAATTTGTGTTTTTTGTGCCATTCCTTGCCAATTAATCCCTATTAATAGGCACAGAATTAAAGTGGTTCTTTTGAGTAAATACATTTCCATAGAGAGTAGTTTTTAAAATCTTATATCAAATTAATGAAAAATACTAGCTGATTAAGCTGTACAACCACCAATTTTAAATAAATTAATACAATTTATGGTGAAAAAATAAAATTATCTTTCTGAATACACAATTTTATTGACGAAAGGCTTAAAAATCTCTATAAATAAGTGGGATATTTCAGCTTTTGAACAAAGCCTAACGTCTATTAGATAAATCGATTTAATTATAAAGAAAGGTCAAGAAACAATTAAGTCACCTAAGAAGGGTATTGTCTCAACCTTTAATCTTAATTAAATTTATATCCGGTCTTACTATCGTCTGACCTAATTGCATCTATAAGGTCAGATGATAGTCAGACCGGGATTTTTTTTTTGGTAGCAATTATTAATAAAGTCTAAAACACAATGATGTCATGGTTGATGACGCACTCAGCCATAAGATAGAAATGTAAATTGTTCTATTTATTTCTCTACTTTATAGATAATCTCCCCTTTAGGCAAGGCATATTTTTTCACTCTGTATTCAGGCAGTTCATTTATATAATTATCTTCGGTCACCTTAAACCCTGCTTGCCTTAATCTGTCAGAATAGTCCTTTCCATATAATCTAACATGGTCATCTTGACCAAATATTTTCTCTCTTTCTTTAGGGTCGGTAATTGTATTATCTTCAAAAGTTTTATCAGGAATTGGTTCGAAAAACGGAATTTGTAAAATACCCCAACCTCCTGGCTTCAAAACTCTATGCAATTCACTCATAGCTTTAATATCATCTTCCACATGTTCCATAACATGATTACAAAAAACCACATCAAAAGTATTAGCAGGAAAGGGAATATCATGAATATCCATTTTTACTTTTGCCAATGGTGATTCAATATCGGCTGTGATGTAATCATCCCCATGCAATTTTTCGAACCGATCCATAAAGCATTGTTCTGGTGCTACGTGCAAAACCTTCAATTTGCCATTAAAGAAATTAGTTTTCTCTTTTAAATAGAGCCAAATTAGGCGGTGTCTTTCTAAGGAAAGCGTATCAGGGCACAAGGCATTTTCTCTAGGGTTTACTCTACCGTACGGCAAAAACTTCCGATATCCTTTTCCGTTGATGGGGCAATAAACCTTGCTTCCTCTATAAAATAGACCAATGATTTTTAAACTGATACCGCTAATTCTTTGAATATATTTACGGGGTACGTTTCTTAATATAAAACTAATAATTTTTTTCATAAGCTATTATTGGATTGCAAAGGTAATAAATTGAATGAATCCTGCAGCTATTCAACCATTGTAAAAGGTCTGCTTTTACGGTCTGACGGGTTTTGAAGAGGCATTTAAAAATGGTGATTTTCAATGGGAATTAACATACTTGAAAAATGCGTCTTCCCGTCTGACTATTTTGCTACCCAGCTAAGAAAAAGTGGAGATCTTCACCGAGAGCATTAGAAAATTCTGATTACTAAGCTTAAATCTAATACAGTTTCAGACATGCGTCAGACGGTGGTAAACCGTCAGACACTAAGCAAACAGTCTGCTTTTACGGTCTGACGGGTTTTGAAGAGGCATTTAAAAATGGTGATTTACATTTATGGAGACTTGCCTGAGCAAGGACAAATGCAGATGCGGAAAAATTTTTTCACTCAAACCAATACAACTATTTCAAAAAAACAACATCCAATACATAACTCTTTTAATCAAATGATTAAAATAAAACTAATTACCTAGTAGGTTAGATTAATTGATAAGTGGTGGCAAAAATTCTATTTTTTATCAATAATTTTACAATTCAACCGTTCATAAGTGACCTTAAAATAATGAAATGAATAAAAAACTTATCATAGCAGGCTCTGTAGTAATCCTTATCATAATTGCATTTTTCACTTTTAGGGGCAGCGGTACTACTGAGAGTATTGAAATCATGACTGAAGCTCAAACTGGGGATTTTGTAATAGCCATTACTACTACCGGAGAATTAGAAGCGAAAAACTCTATCAAAATTACCGGCCCTTCCGGATTAAGAGCTGCAAGACTATGGAATGTAAAGATTGATAAACTAGTAGACGAAGGGACTGTAGTTGCAAAAGGTGATTTTGTTGCAAGTTTAGATGCATCGGAATTATCTGACAGATTGAGAAACGTAGAGAATGAGTATCAACAAAGTTTATCTCAATACACTCAGACCAAATTAGATACAGCACTTACCCTTCGTCAATCACGAGATGAACTCATTAACCTTGAATTTGCCGTAGAAGAAAAGAAGTTAGTGCTGGAGCAATCTCAATTTGAACCGCCAGCCACCATAAAACAAGCTGAAATTGATTTAAGTAAAGCAAAAAGAGCATTTCAACAAGCAAAAGAAAATTATCTTTTAAAGAAAGATAAAGCCGTAGCCCAAATGCAAGAGGCTGCTGCCGAATTATCAGAAGATAGAGATGAAAGGGATTTTCTCTTAGAATTACGAAACAAATTTAATATTACAGCTCCTGAAGATGGAATGGTCATTTACGTCAGAGAATATGATGGTTCTAAAAAATCAGAAGGAGCCTCCATTGGTGCATGGGATCCAACAGTAGCCACACTTCCAGATCTTTCTACCATGATCTCCACCACTTTTGTAAATGAAGTAGACATTAGAAAAGTATCCAAAGGCCAGCAAGTAAAAATTGGATTAGATGCCTTTCCTGACAAAAAATTAACAGGTGAAGTCATTTATGTAGCTAATGTAGGAGAGCAAAGACCTAACTCAGATGCAAAGGTTTTTGAAGTGAAAGTAGAAATAAATGAATCGGATACTACCTTACGTCCGGCAATGAGTACAGCAAATGAAATTATTACTGATGTGATACCTAAGGCCACCTACATTCCTTTAGAATCTGTATTTAATCAGGGGGATTCCATTTCTTTTGTATATAAAAAATCAGGTTTAGAAACGATTAAGCAAGAGATTGAATTGGGAAAGTCCAATGCTAATGAAGTTATAGTTAATCAAGGGATAGACGCTGGAGAAAAAATATATTTAATAGCCCCTGAGGGAATGGAGGAAAAAGATGTTTCGCTTTTAAACACTCCCGAAAATTAATGAAGGAAAAAATATTAGCAAATTTAGGAATTGCCTTTGAGGCTGTAGTGGCTAATAAAACCCGATCCTTTTTAACAGCTTTGGGTATTATATTTGGTGTGGCAGCCGTAATAGCTATGTTGGCAATTGGCAATGGAGCTCAGCAGGAGATTCTCAATCAGATAAAATTAGTTGGGGTTAATAATATTGTTGTTGAGCCTATTGTAGAGCAAACGGAAGAAAACCTTCAGGAAAACAACGAAAAAAAGGAAAAACGGAAATTCAGTCCTGGCTTAAGTTTAGCAGATGCAGAAAGCATTAAAAACATTATACCTGGAATCACTGCAGTAAGTCCTGAAATCATTTTAGAAACCTATGTAATTCGAAATGGAATCAGAAGATCTGCCAAATTAGTGGGAGTAGATCCTGCATATTTCAATTTATCAGCATTTGAGTTGAGTGAAGGTGAAATGTTCATTCAAAATCACCTTACAAATGGAAGTCGAGTTTGTATAATCGGTAAATCCGTAAAAGCCCGATTTTTTCCTAATACTGATCCAGTTGGAAAAATGATTAAGGTTGGTCCGCATTGGTTAGAAGTTATCGGTGTTTTAAAAGAGCGAATCTACAGCCAGAAAAGCTTGGACAACCTGGGCCTTAGAGATTTTAACATGGATATTTACACTCCTGTACAAACGGTCTTGGTTAATTACCGAAACCGAGCCGCGCTCACACAAGCTCAACTTAAACAAGCAAACTCTAGAAGTGACGATGAAAACGGCAATAATCAAAATCAAACTGCTAACAACTATCATCAAATTGATAAATTGACAGTTCAAGTAGAAGATTCCGAGAATTTGGGTGCCACAGCCGAAATTATTTCACGAATGTTAAAAAGAAGGCATTATGACAAAGTGGATTTTGAAGTAACCATCCCAGAATTACTACTTAAGCAACAACAAAAAACCAAGAACATTTTTAATATCGTCTTAGGTGCTATAGCAGGAATTTCCCTTTTAGTAGGCGGTATAGGCATCATGAATATTATGCTGGCCTCTGTGATGGAAAGAATAAAAGAAATTGGACTAAGATTATCTTTGGGAGCCAAAAAATCAGATGTAGTTTTACAATTTTTGCTAGAAGCTGTTATGATAAGTATTAGCGGAGGAATAATTGGTGTGATTTTAGGAATTATTTTCGCTTATTTGGTAGCTTCCTTTGCTGAAATTCCAACTATAGTAAGTGGAATATCCATCGTAATTTCTTTTGGTGTTGCTGCAACCGTAGGCTTAATATTCGGAATTGCACCTGCAAGACGAGCCGCAAACCAAGACCCTATAACTTCTTTAAGATATGAATAGAAAACTATTTTACCTGTTAATTATTTTTATTGGGCTTTCAGCTGTCAACTTCAGTGCTGTTGCTCAAAGAACCTATACATTAAATGATGTTATTCAAATTGCTAAAACCCAATCTCCTGCTTATAAAAGAGCAGAAACTATCAAAGAAAACCGATATTGGCAATATAGAGTATATAAATCTAATTACGTTCCGCAGCTAAGTTTAAGCGGTACTATTCCCGCTTTTGATAATTCAATAAAAGCAGTGGAACAACCTGATGGATCCACAGAATTCAGGCCTGTATTTATAAGCAACTCTAATGTTTCCTTAAACCTTGAGCAACAAATTGGATTAACAGGGGGAGCTATCTTTGTAAGTTCTTCACTTAACAGATTTGATGATTTCACAAGAGGCTTCAACCAATATGGGGGAGATCCTCTTTCCATAGGATTTAGGCAACCCATATTCAGTTTTAATCCTTTGAATTGGGATAAAAAAATTGAACCCTTAAGATTTGAGGAATCCAAAAGAGAATATATAGAAGAATTTGAGCAAATTTCAAAAGATGTAGCCTCTCGCTTTTTCAATTTACTAAGCGCACAAGTAAGCCTAGAAATCGCTCAAAAAAACTTGGGGAATAATGATACAATATACAAAATAGCTCAAGGAAGATATGAATTAGGTAAAATTCCCGAAAATGAATTGTTACAATTAGAATTGAGCCTCATGAATTCAAGGCAAGCAGTTGCCCAAGCTAATCTTGACTTAGAGACAAGTCAATTAGCTCTAAAAGCATTCTTAGGACTTAAAAATAATGAAGAATTAAATTTAATTGTTCCCGAAAATATCCCTATTTTTCAAATTGACCCTGATTTGGCTTTAAATGAGGCGTTGAACAATCGGCAAGAGGCTATTGGCTTTAAGAGAAGACTTTTGGAAGCAGACCGAGAAGTAGCTAGAGCTAGAGGAGAAACAGGCTTAAATATGGATCTTTTTGGTAGTTTTGGATTGACCAATCAAGCTGAACAATTACCTGCAATATATCAAACTCCAGAAAATCAGCAGAGGATTCAACTGGGATTTACTATTCCAGTAGTGGATTGGGGCAGGCAAAAGTCAAGGGTTAAAACTGCAGCTGCCAATTATCAATTAGTACAATATACGGTTGAGCAAGAAAAAGTAAATTTTGAACAAGAGGTATACACACAAGTCAGAACCTTAGAAATGCTGAGAGATCAAGTGGCAATTACACAAAAAGCTGACGATATTTCCCAAAGAAGATACAACATTGCAAAAAACCGTTATTTAATAGGTAAAATAAGTATTACAGATTTATCCATAGCACTTACAGAAAAGGACCAAGCGAAAAGAGATTACATCAATTCTTTGGGGAATTTTTGGCAGGCTTATTTCAATTTGAGACAATTAACCCTTTATGACTTTAAGGAAAACAGGCGTTTAATAGAATAAATCAATAAAAAAGTCGGCATTTTAAATTATTTTATGATGTTTGTAATATGATTAAGTGCATACTTTTATTCATCTTACCCATTTATTTATTTTCTTTCGATGGATTCAGCCAAATTAATTACAAGGAGAATTCAACTGAGAAAATAAAACAAGAGCCTGAATTGGAACCTGAAAACGAGTATCCTAATCGAAAGCTGTTAAGTATATATATCCGAGACACAAAAAATATATTGTATGGAAACCCGTGCATGGACAAGGTTACTCAAAGATTCGGTTATGAATATGTTGTAATGCCTAAAAATGCTTCAAAATTTCATTCAGGATTTCAACGAAATACTCATAATTTCTTTGTTAAAACTGCCTTATTTTTTAGAAATCCTTTTTGGAAAGTTATCTCCAAAAAGAAAGCTAAAGAATGCCGTCAAAAAACAGGTGATTATGCCGGTTAAATCTAAAAGCGTAACATACATTTATTTTGAAATTAGGAGATTACCCAATACATCAAGTTGAATTAACAGACATAATCAGATTATAATTTGGCTTTTTGATTAAATATTAATATTTCACTTTTAGAGTGATTATTTTTTCTTTAAATTGTTGATGGAAACAACTTATTGAAAATCATGAATTTAAACAAAAATGCATTAGTCGATTTATTAAACCATACCATTAAAGAAAGAAGGGATTTAAGCTGGAAGATGGGGACTGGTTATCATAATGGAATTGACATATCCATTTATGAAATCTTGATATATGAGGTTAAAAACAACAAAACAATTGGGAGATTTGCCTTTAACGGTGATTCGGGAGAACTCGTAAACCAAAGGATAATGGGTCAACGCCAAAAAATGGCAGACAATATTGTAGATGCTCTTTTGGATATCAACAACTACCTTAAACAAAGATTAATAGGGTAATTTCTGCAAACTATTGCTTTTGGATAGTCGATCAATATTCCTTTAAAGCGACAAATTATCGATTTATAAGTATGAGAGATCAATTAAATAGAGTCAATTAGGCAATTACACGAGAATCATTTGTATCTATCTGAAAATCAAAAGCAAATTAAAATCATTTGTGTAATTTAATCTTGAATCCATATAATTTAATTGCAAATTGTTTTCTGAAACCAACTTTTATAATACAGAAATTGAAATTACTATTCTAAGGAATTAAGCTTATTATAATAGCACTCAAAATCCTTCGCAGAAAATAAAATGAATCGAATTAATTTAACGGAACCAGCTTTTTTTGCAAATTCTTTTACTGTTGATATGGCAATTTCAGTGGCCTGCTCAAAAGGATAACCAAATGCACCTGTGGAGATTGCTGGAAATGCAATGGAATCAATCTTGTTTTCTTCGGCTAGTGCAAGAGAGTTTTTGTAGCAATCACTTAAAAACATTTCTTCAGGTTGGTTAAATCCATAAACTGGCCCTAAAGTATGGATTATATACTTATTGGGCAGATTATGAGCCCCAGTAATAACAGCTTGTCCAGGATGTATAGGGGCTAAAAATTTGGTTTCTTCCGCAAGCCCTTTCCCTGCAGCTGTGTGTATTGCTCCTGCAACTCCACCACCCATTTGTAATTGCGCATTAGCAGCATTCACAATCGCAGCGATGTCTTTTTGGTTGGTTATATCTCCTTGAACTACCTCTATTTTTACATTACCTATTTTCATAACTAACTCCTTTCTTATTTAGTTAATCGAATAGAATCCAATTATGTTATAGGAAAGAATTAAAACTGTTAGAAATTTACTTGAGCTTGCAGTCTAAATAATCTACCTGTTTCAAGATTATCCTGATTTAAGGAGTCTTCATATATAAATCCTAAATTCTTTTTAGCAACCCTTTGAAAATTGTAGTCATTTTAGGTTCTGCATTAATTGCTGCTCCAATTATTTCTGGAATTGCTGCTGGTTTTAATTTCCCTGGATAGCATAAATCCGTTATCACCGAGACCGCAAATACAGGAATCTGAATATGACGTGCCGCTATGTTTTCGGGGATAGTACTCATTCCTACCGCATCAGCACCAATTTTATCTAAGTATCGATATTCGGCAGGTGTTTCTAAATTGGGACCCTGAACTCCAGCATAAACACCTTCTTTTATATCTATTCCTTCTTCTTTTGCCACTTCTTTTGCCAACTGAATGAGTTTCGGTTCATAAGCATCGTACATATCTGGAAATCTACCTCCAAATTCATTCAGATTATCACCTCTCAGTGGATTTTCAGGGAAAAGATTGATATGATCATTTATAATCATTAAATCACTTAACTCCAGTTTTGGATTTAAGCCGCCTGCTGCATTTGAAATAAATAAATATTGTATCCCTAATAAATACATTATTCTGACAGGCATAACTACTTGATTCATACTGTAGCCTTCATAATAATGAAAACGACCATTCATAGCGATGACTTTTTTCCCGCTTAATTCTCCGAAAATTAGATGACCGCTATGCGTTTCTACAGTTGAAACAGGAAAGTTGGGGATGTCTTTGTAAGATATGGAATGTTCTACTTTAATATCATTCACTAAAGCTCCCAAGCCAGTACCTAATATGATTCCAACTTCTGGTTTAAAATCTATTATACCTTTAATAAAATCCGTTGCTTCTTTTATTTCTTTTATAGTGCTCATATTTCTTTTAAACAATTTTGCCACAATTTGATTCAAGTACCTATACAATCAAAAAATTATTTCAAATATTTTAAACCTTTTTTGCTTTATAAAGTATATGTACCTACATTTAATGTAAATACAAATAAAATTATGAAAACAAAAATTTTATCAATCGGAATGGCAGTCTTAATTATGGCTGCGGCTTTTACAATTTTACAGAAAGAAGTAAAAGTAGACACTAATTCAAGCCAAATTGCATGGGTTGGAAAAAAAGTAACAGGCCAACATAACGGAACTGTTAACATTAAAGAAGGTGCTTTAGAAATGGAAGACGGTCAGGTGACTGGTGGAAGCTTCGTAATCGACATGACCACTATTGACGTATTGGATTTAGAAGGTGAGTACAAAGGCAAATTAATGGGTCATTTAAGATCTGATGATTTTTTCAGTGTTGAAGATCATCCTACTGCCAAATTTATTATTACTTCTATAGATAAAAGTGAAGCAACTGATGCTACTCACTTTGTTGCAGGAGATTTAACTATAAAAGGAATTACAAATAAAATCACTTTCCCTGCTAACGTTACTATTCAAGACGGGAAAGCAAATGCTAAAGCTTCTTTCGCATTAGACAGAACAAAATGGCAAGTTAAATATGGCTCTGGATCGTTTTTTGATGGCTTAGGCGATAAAATGATTTATGACGATTTCGAATTAACTGTGAACTTATCTTCACTTTAATTTCAAATTGAACTTAATAATTTATGGAATAGGGACTTTAAGTCCCTATTTTTGTTTTCAAATACTATCTTAGAAAATGATCACAATTATTTCAGGAACCAACCGCCAAAACTCGGTATCCGCAAAAGTTGCACATCTTTATCAAAGTCTACTCTCTCAACATCAGGTTGAATCTAATATCATTGATCTTGCTGATTTGCCAAAGGATTTTATTTATACTGCTCTTTATGAAAACAATGGTAAAAACCCGGAATTTAATAGGTTTTTAAAGCAATTGCGGGAATCAGATAAATATGTTTTCATCATTCCTGAATATAATGGTTCATTCCCTGGAGCGCTCAAAGCTTTTATTGATGGAATGGAATATCCTAACAGTTTCCAAAATAAGAAATGTGCTTTAGTCGGGATTTCTTCAGGCATGCAAGGGGCAGGTTTAGCCTTAAGTCACATGACTGACATATTCAATTATTTAGGGATGAATGTTTTAGCATTAAAACCCAAACTAGCCAGAATTGAAAGTAATTTCAATGGTCAAGAAGTAACGGACAAACTTTATAGCCAATTACTTGAAGAGCAAGTGAAGAAATTGTTGGCGTTTTGAATTGCAATTCATGTTAGTCTAGAGAAGCTAACTCTCTCCTAGTGAAGCACCGACCAAGACTCCGTATAAAATCTGAGATATTGAAAATTATTGATACATTTATTAAAGACTATTTTTTGCAATATCTCCTTTTCCTTTTTGCTACTATATAACAAGAATTGCTTCTACAAGAATACTACCAGCTAAAGCTGTAAAATTAACCACAAAAGAAGCAAAAGATAACAAAAGAACAGCCGAAGGCTGTTTGGTTTAGCTCACATTATCATTTCTTTGCAATTAGAATATTTTGTTATCTCTCTTGATGTTCAGTCTGTAAGACTTAGATGACTTGATCAAAAAGAAAGAAAAAATCAAGACAAAAAGATGCTTCAACGCTTCTCCCTCCCCGCCTTTTTGTCCTCCCTCCCGCTCGCTTCGAGCACACAATATTAGGTCTTGAAATATCATAGTATTTATTCAATGTACCGTAAAATATTCAACTTCAAAATCCCCCACTTATCTCATTAAACTTTAGAAAAGTTAAATCCTAGCCCCCAGTCGGTGGCTCACCGACCATTGTATCAATCACAACTTAATACTCTTCAATCTTAAACTGTTCAATACTACCGAAACCGAACTAAAAGCCATAGCCGCTCCTGCTATCATTGGGTTTAGTAAAAATCCTGTAAATGGATAGAGTAAACCTGCTGCAAGCGGAATTCCTATAATATTGTAAATAAATGCCCAGAATAAATTTTGCTTAATTCCCCTAATTGTTAATTGAGATAAATGAAATGCTTTTGGAAGATTCTGCAAATCTGAACCTATCAAAGTCATTTTGGCAACATCAATGGCTATATCAGAACCTTTGCCCATGGCAATGCTAACATCGGCTTGAGCTAAAGCTTCAGAATCATTGATCCCATCACCTACCATAGCCATCACTTTTCCTTTGGATTGCAGTTCTTTAACGAAATTAGATTTATCGGCTGGCATTAAATGTGCTTTCACATGCTGAATTCCAACAGCATCTGCTACCGCTCTGGCTGTTTTCTCCGCATCTCCTGTGAGCATATATACTTCCATTCCTCTATTGCGCAATTGTTGAATGCTTATCTTGGCATTTTCCTTTATTTTATCGGCAATTCCAATTAATGCTAAAATTTGTTGTTCATCCGCAAAATAAATCACCGTCTGCCCTTTTGATTCCCATTGATCAGCTAAAATTAGTGTCACTTCATTGGCCTCAATATTTTGCTCTTTTATCAATGCATTATTGCCAACAAAATAGCTGCGTTCTCCCAATTTAGCTTTTACTCCCCTACCTGAAATGCTTTCAAAAGCATCCATCTTAACAGATGACAATTCCTTTGATTTTAAATGATTTAGAACTGCTTCAGCCAAGGGGTGTTCACTTTTGGATTCAATTTGATATAAGATCGATTTGAGTTGCTCGTTTTCAGAAAACCATTTCTGATTTACTACTGATGGCATTCCTTCAGTAATAGTTCCTGTCTTATCCAAAATGATAGCATTTGCCTGATAAGCTTTTTCCAAACTCTCTGCATCCCGAATCAACATATTATTTTCAGCTCCTTTCCCTACTCCCACCATAATTGCGGTTGGGGTTGCTAATCCTAAAGCACAAGGACAGGCAATCACTAATACCGTGATTGCAGACAACATTCCTTGAGTTAGCGCATTTTCACCACCAAAAATTTGCCAGAGAATAAAAGTTAAAATGGCAATCCCTATAACGACTGGCACAAATATTCCTGCAATTTTATCCACCAGTTTTTGAACTGGTGCTTTACTTCCCTGTGCCTCTTTTACTCGCTCAATAATGGATGCTAGCAAAGTATCTCCTCCTACCTTCTCCGCTCTGAAAGTAAAGCTTCCCTTTTGATTGATGGTACCCGCAAAAACCTTTACCCCCTCAATCTTCTGAACTGGAACGGGCTCTCCGGTTATCATGCTTTCGTTCACATAAGAATCCCCGCTTACCACTTTACCATCAACAGGGATTTTATCACCTGGTTTTACTAAAATCTCAAATCCTTCTTTTACAGCATTGATTGGAATTTCTTCTTCCTTGCCATTTACTAGAATGATTAAGGTTTTAGGCTGTAAACCAATCAGTTTTTTCAAAGCTGAGGAAGTATTGGTTTTGGCTTTCTCCTCCAGATATTTCCCTAAAGAAATGAAGGTGATAATGACCACCGCTGCCTCATAATAAACATGAGCTTCGAGTCCTCTTTCTAGCCAAAATTCAGGATAGAAGGTGTTAAAAACACTCAATGCAAATGCAATCCCCGTACTGAGAGCCACCAAAGTATCCATATTGGCTTTTCCGTGACTAGCCTGCTTCCAGGCTCCCGTGAAAAAATGACCTCCGAAATAGAATAAAACAATAGCAGATAGAGGAAGGGAAATATAATGCCCTATTTCCCAATTCATGAAAAACATTCCGAGAATGAATACGGGAATGGATAGAATAGCAGAACCCAACAAGCTTTTTTTAATTTTTAGAAACTGCTTCATTTGCTCCTCTTCCTGCCGCTCTGATACATTGTCTTCTTCCATGATGGCATCATAGCCTACGCCCTGCAAAGCAGTTTTTAAATCTTCGAGCGAAACTTCATCAGGATTAAAAGTGGCCCAGGCGGTATGTGTAGCAAAATTCACATCAGCATCTGTAACTCCTTTGGTGCTTTTTAAAGTAGATCCCACGCTAGTAGCACAAGCGGCACAGCTCATGCCGGTTACCGGGAATGTTTTTTTTATGGTGTTTGATGAATTCATATTACAGTAAGGAAAGGATAAGAAGTTATTTTGAAGATGACTCTTTCAATTTCTTTAAGTATGCCTTTTCTTCTTCTAAAGTCATATCAGAAATATCAACATTCATCTTATCACGAATCTTTCTCAATTTTGTGACTAATCCCTTTTGAGTTTTTATTTTTTCCTTAGTTTTCATAATTTTTCAATTTCTTGTGGAGTTCTAATTTCTATAGGTTTATGACCTAATAAAATGTTTATCCCATTATATCCTCGAATTCTCTCCAAATTAACAATATGCTTGAAGTTCCAACTTACTAACACATCAACATTTGCTAAAGTTGCTAAAGCAATGTGCTGGCAATCTGCCCTACTAGTTTTCCCAACAACTCCTTCGAAAATATATCTGTCACCTTAATCAATGACTTCTTGATTTAACTCTATGTATATTTTTTGATTAAGTGGGATTTCATCAAGTAATTCGCAGACAAAATTTGGTGCTCCTGACAACTCACTTATGAGTAAATCAGAAACAAATACCTGAATTTTATCTTGAATAATTCTTTCGAAAAATGGGATAGTATTTTCTGAAAATTCTTCATCAAAATAACCACCTATAACCGAAGTATCTAAATAAACAGATTTAATCATGTTTTACATTTATTGAAATCAATATATAAACATTTTTTCATATATTACGATATGAAAGTGATGGAAGTTCAAAAGAACGATGAAAAATTAGCTGCTATGGCAAAAGTATTGAAAGCTGTTGCCAATCATAATAGATTAAGAATTGTACAACTCTTGATAAAACATGAGGAAATGACCGTAAACGAAATCTGTGAAAAGTTGGAAAACTGTGAACAATCGCTTTTATCGCATCATTTGGCGGCTTTAAAGGAAGCTGGGGTTTTAAGTTCAAGACGAGATGGAAGGAAAATCTATTATTCTTCAGCCAAAAAAGAAATAGGAGAATTATTAAATTGTATTGAAAACTGTTGTGAATAAATGAACGAAAAAATAAAAGAAGTACTAGAAAGAACACCTTTTGAACCTGAATTGAAAGAGGAAATTTTGAAATCAGGTCGCTTAAAAAAAGCAAAGACTGGGCAAACCGTGATCACTCCCGAAGATGAAGCTCAAGAAATGCCTTTGGTGATGTCAGGTTTATTGAGGGTGATGCGGAATGATGATAATGGAAATGAAGTATTTCTCTATTATTTAGAAGGCGGAGAAACTTGTGCCATGTCTATTACTTGTTGCTTGGAAGGCAAAAGAAGTTCATTCCATGTGGTAGCTGAGGAAGATTCCGAACTTTGGATGATGCCGGTTTCGAATCTGGATAATTGGGTAACAAAATATCCAAGCTTCAGAAGATTTGTATTTAATTCTTATCAAACCCGATTTGATGAATTATTGCATACCATCGACAGCATGGTGTTTATGAATTTGGATGAGAGGCTTTACAATTACCTTTTAGATAAGAAAATTGCCAGCGGTTCATTTGAAATTAAGAAAACACATCAGCAAATTGCGAATGAATTGAATACATCGAGAGTAGTGGTCTCTAGACTTCTGAAAAAATTAGAGAAAGAAGATAAGATAGAGCAAAGAAGAAATTATATTGAGATTCTTTAAAAAAGACTTTATAAATCCGATTAAACGGCATTTTAAATCAATCCGTAACTGATGTTACAATCCACTTTTTAACACTGCCGTATATTTGTGAGAAGTTTAAAAAAAGAAAATTATTTATCGTTATGAACATAGAACAAATTTATACAGGATGTCTAGCACAAGGTGCTTATTATATTGAGAGCAATGGAGAAGCTGCTATCATAGATCCTTTAAGAGAATCAACCCCCTATATTGAAAAAGCAGAAAAAGACGGAGCTAAAATCAAATATATATTTGAGACTCACTTTCATGCTGATTTTGTTTCTGGTCATGTTGATTTAGCAGAAAAAACTGGTGCTACTATCGTTTATGGCCCAGGAGCCAAAACAGATTTTAAAATGCACGAAGCTAAAGATGGGGAGATCTTCCAAATAGGAGATATTAAAATCAAAGTTTTACATACGCCAGGTCATACTTTAGAAAGCTCAACTTTCTTATTGATCGATAAAGAAGGAAATGAAAAAGCCATCTTCAGTGGTGATACTTTATTTATTGGCGATGTAGGAAGACCTGATTTGGCTCAAAAAGCTGGAAAAATCACTCAAGAAGATTTAGCAGGAATGCTTTTCGATAGCTTGAGAAACAAAATCATGACTTTGCCTGATGATGTAGTGGTTTACCCGGCACATGGTGCAGGTTCTGCTTGTGGTAAAAACATGAGCAAAGAAACTACTGACCTTTTGGGCAATCAGAAGAAAAACAATTATGCGCTTAGAGCGGATATGACAAAAGAGGAATTCATTGCGGAAGTAACAGATGGATTATTACCTCCTCCACAATATTTTGCCCAAAACGTAGCCATGAATAAGTCAGCGGACACTTCAGGTTTAGACAAAATCTTAGAAAAAGGAAATGTAGGCTTAGACGTGGAAACATTCGAAGCGATGGCTAACCATGAAGGTGCATTAGTGTTGGACACACGTCATCAAGAAGAATTTGCTAAAGAACATATTCCAAATTCTATCTTTATTGGAATTGACGGTAGCTTTGCTCCGTGGGTAGGCGCTTTAATTCCTGACTTGCAACAGCCGATTGTATTTATTACTGAAGAAGGTCGTGAGGAAGAAATTGTAACTCGCTTATCAAGAGTTGGTTATGACAATACTTTAGGTTATTTAAAAGGTGGAGTTAAAGCTTGGAAAGAAGCAGGTAAAGAAATTGATAGCGTTAAATCTATTCCAGCTACGGAATTTGCTTCGGATATAAAATCTGGTGATTTAACTGTATTAGATGTAAGAAAACCATCGGAATTCCAATCAGAACATGTTGAAGATGCTCAAAACTTCCCATTAGATTATATCAATGATAATTTTGATGAGTTGGACAAAAACCAAACTTATCACGTGCATTGTGCTGGAGGATACCGTTCAATGATTGCTGCTTCAATTATGAAATCAAGAGGAGTTCACAATCTAGTGGACATAGCAGGTGGATTCAAAGCCATAAGTGAAACAGACATTCCTAAAACGGAATATGTTTGTCCTTCAACATTAAAATAAATAGCAATAAGTTTAAACATTCAGAGGCTCACTTAAGATTTAAGCGAGCCTCTTTTTTAACCTTTTTATATGAAATATTATTCATATATTATACTGTTTATGATGGCTCCTTTTTTCCTAAAGGCGCAGAATAACCATCAACAATTTGAGTCTATAGATTCAGTAAAACATGGCTCTTTCAATCCAAATGAAGCGCATAGTTTTCATGAATGGTTTAAAAAAGGGCATGTTAGCGGATTATTTCGCAGCAATTCAATTCAAACCTATAGACCGAATAGTGAAAATTTCAGTGCAGCTTCTGGATTAGGTGGGAGAATTTACTACCATAGTGCCTATTGGCATGGATTCCAAATGGGGATTGGAGGGATTTATACCTATAATATCTTATCTACTGATCTGAGTAATTCTACTGAAAATCCTTATACACCAAAATGGGAAAGGCAATTATTTGACTTGGAAGACCCGGATAACAAACATGATTTAGACCGACTGGAAGAGCTTTTTATAAAATATCGGTACAAAGATTCTTACATTAAAGTAGGGAAAATGCTTTTGAATACTCCTCTTGTAAATCCGCAAGATTCCAGAATGAAACCATCGGCTTTTCAAGGAATCTGGTTAGATTGGAATGAAGGGCACCGTTTTGAAATTAATGGTGGGTTCTTCAATAAAGTTTCTCCTCGATCCACTACAGAATGGATGAGCATGAGCGAAAGTATCAGGCTTTATGATCATTTGCTAGATCCTGAAAAAGAACACCATTCTGTGGTCACAAAAGGCCTTGGGATATTAGGTGGCCATTATTTACCAAATGACAAAATTAGCCTGCATTCTTGGCAATATTATATTGAAAATATAAGCTTTGTTTCGTTTAACCAATTAGAATACTTGCAAAAGAGCTTTAAACTTGGCATTCAGTATCTTTTTCAAAATTCACTAGCCGAAAACACACTTCTTGAAACAAATCATAATGCTCAACTTTTATCAGGGCAACTGAAGTGGAATGGTAACAAATTGCAAATGTCCTATAATCATACATTAAGCTTAACTGAGGATGCTTTAAGGTTTCCTAGTGAGTGGGGAGCTGAGCCTTTTTATACTTTCATTAGTCGTCACCGGATTGAAGGGCTAGATCAAGTCAACAGTCAGGCTCTAAAAATAGACTTACAGCCTATTGAAAGCTGGCCTACTTTAAACATTGGGCTTTATGGAGTTTATAGCAGTTCTAATGATGCTAAAGAAGAAAATTCGTTAACACAGCTAAGCTTAGATATTCAAAGCCACTTAAAAGATGATTGGAAAAACCTAAAGATCAGATTTCTAAACTCTTATTTCATTACTGAGGGTTTTACTGAAGGTTCTTTTTTATATGAAGATATATTTCACTCACAACTGATACTAAATTATCAATTTTAGTCTAAGCTTTTCTCAATTTCAAAATTACAGTAGTTCCGCTTTTTCCATCACTCTGAATATCGATTTTTCCTTTCATTTTTTTCACAAACTCGATGACGATAGAAAAGCCCAAACCGCTACCCTTTTCATTTTCAGTCCCTGAATTACTAACTACATGCTGCCCCCGTAATACTTTTTGAATGGAACTTTTAGACATTCCCATCCCATTATCAGTGATTTTAATCTCAATGTAATTATGATGTTTTTCAGCTTCTAAAACGATCTGACCGCTCTTTTTTGTGAATTTAATTGCATTAGAGATTATATTCCTGAATATAGTTAAGAGTGCATTTTTATCAGCTTTAACATTACAACCATTTTCAATAGAGTTTATGATTATGATTCTTTTCTCAGTTAACTGGTATTCAAATAATTCAATTGTCCTATCCGAAATTTCTCTTGCATTAACCTTCTCGATTTTAAAATTAAAATCTCCCTTATGGCTGAATGTCCATGAAAGTAATTGACTTGTAAGGGTAGATAAGTTTTGCACAGATTTTGCTAAATATTCAAAATATTGCGCAAGCCTTCTTTCATCTCTTTCCATTTGCATCAATTTAAGCATAGCTTCAACATTTCCAATTGGACCTTTTAAATCATGCGCAATGATTCCAAAAAGCTTGTCTTTACTACTATTAGCATTTAAAAGTGTTTGTCTTACACGGTACAATCTGTAAGCTAAAAAAAGAGAAATAATTAGAAAAATAATGATTAAAATACCGATAGTGTATTGCAGTTGAATAAGATCCTTTTGAGCAAGAAGCTTACTTTCTTTTTGTGAATTTTGAACTATTAAAGACTCATTTTCCTTTATTTTATCTTCCACTTCATAACGAGTTTTAATTTCTTGTAATTCACGACTACGTTCTAAAGCAATTAATGAATCCTTTTCTACGCTATGTAATCTTTGATATTCATAAGCCTGTTGAAAAGCACCTTGTTGAGCATAATTTTCGGCTATTAATTTATAAACTTCCTGTCGGTCTCTGGTCTCGGAGGTTTCATACATCATTTGCAGCGACTTTTCGTAATAAAACAATCCACTGTCATAAGATTGTCTACGGGTATGAATCTTCCCTATGGTATAATAACTATAAATTAATACAGATCTATACTGATGCTTCTCTTGTAGTTTAATTGCTGCATGGAGCAAATTCAAGGCTTCTTGGTATTGTTCTAATTCCATTTTTGGTTCGGCAATATTGGCTAGATTTATCGATATCCTGAATGAATTTTTACCTTTCTGATTTATTTCTAGAGATCTTTTATAATTATTAATTGCGCTCTGATAATCTCCCTTAAAGTAATCCACTATCCCTAGATATTCATAGTTACTAGCTATGTTGACGGAATCATTTGATTGGATGGCCTTATCCAGCATTTCTTGATATATCTCTCGAGCATCTTCATATTTTTTAATACTCACATAGATGCCAGCCAAAATATTGGAAGCAATAATTAAATTGGAAGTATCTTCAAGTTGCCCAAAAATCTTAGTAGCAGCTAAGATCTCTTGGATAGAATTAACATTATCAGTCATTCTCCACAAGGAATGAGCTGCTCCAGTATGCGCCTTCCCTAGATAAAGGGTATCTTGATTTTGAATCGCAATTGTTTTCAATTGTTGATAATACAAATTGGCTTCTGGGTAATTAGCAATCGTGTAAAGTGCGTCCGAATAGTTTAGATAAAACTGCATCTTTTGCGCTTCTGATTCAAAATCCGGGTTTGTATCTTCAAATTCAGAATAATTTTCTACAGCACAAGAATAATTCTCTTGAGTAAGACATGAATCCCCTTTTTGCAAAAGTAAAAAGTCTTGATTGGCGTCATAGCCAAAAAGCAGTGAGATGTTTATGAATAGAAGGTTTAAAATATTGATCACAATAACTTAAAAAAGTGAAGCACTTAAATTAAGTTATTGTGATCAATTTCAATAATTAATTCAACTATTATTTTTGTCTTTTGAGTTTTTCGTATTCCCGACCCACAGCATTGTACGAGTTATTTACATACACTCCAAAGAAATGTAAACTTATACTGCATAGGCTCCTTAATTAGTCGGACGTAATTATAGTTAAATTTTAGTAATTATC